>WOYI010183427.1_pt1 | contig 47418 bp, 38 predicted proteins | sample 6423411 | NCBI WGS metagenome assembly WOYI01 (sample SAMN13441803, study PRJNA592873) | oil field metagenome | biome: oil field; feature: oil-well bore; material: oil-contaminated soil; isolation source: oil-contaminated soil from oil-well borehole | place: Germany: Wietze | collected 2016-10-18 ... | reverse complement strand
CTGGGCGGTCAGGTAGGCAGGCCACGGCAAACCTAATACCTCGACGACGAATTTCTCGTTAACTGCAGCCAGATTTGCCTGCAGGATTTCGGCATAAATTTGCCGGGTGGTATTGCCGGTGTTATAAAGCATCTGGAGCCTGAAACCCATCTCCCAGACGTCATCAGGATCCTCACCAGCAGGGATGCCATCTTTATCGACATCAGCCAGTTTGAATTCTTCCGCTGATTTTTCCAGGTCGAACGTATAGTAGGGTGCGTCCGGATCATAACCGGGCATCCCGGGCAGTGTCAAGACCTTGGACGGGACAGCTTCACCCTGATAAACGTCTTCGACCACAATGCTGGCATCAAATGCATAAGCAAATGCTTTTCTGATGTGGACATCATCAAAGAAGGTGCCGGGGACGCCGTTCCCATCCAATTGGTTGGACCCAATATAAGGGTTCAGAGCAACCATCTCGGTCTCTGGCTCTTCGGTGGGTTCCTCAGCAACAGGTTCTTCCGTCACGGGTTCCTCTGCAACGGGCGCCTCGGTAGGTGTGGTACCGCAAGCCGATAATACCAGGCTTGCAACCATAATCAAGGCTATCAAGAAATATAGTTTTTTCACGGTTTTCTCCTCCGTTTTAAATATTTTGAACTGGTTTTCCAAACATTTTAAACTTATCGTTAGGTATCCTGAGTATTCACCTCCTTTCCAGGGACTTTGATACAAGCCACAAAGTGACCGGGGGTGATTTCACGCAACGCCGGTTGGACTTCTGCACATTCGGCACTCGCAATCGGACATCGTGTCCGGAAGCGACACCCAGAAGGCGGGTTTGCCGGAGAGGGCACATCCCCTTCCAGAACGATCCTCTGATGGTCCTCATAATATTCCGGATCGGGCACAGGTATTGCCGAGAGCAACGCCTGGGTATAGGGATGCAGCGGGTTGATATAAACATCATTGCGATCCGACAATTCAACGATAACACCCAGGTACATGACCGCCACACGATCACTGATGTGACGGACCATCGAAAGGTCATGAGCAATGAAAAGATAAGTCAGAGCCAGCTCTTTTTGCAGGTCTTCAAGTAAATTGACCACCTGTGCCTGAATAGAAACATCCAACGCGGATATCGGTTCATCACAGATAATTAAGGACGGATTCAACGCCAGAGCTCGGGCCACGCCAATCCGTTGGCGTTGTCCGCCCGAAAATTCATGCGGATAACGGTTGGCATAATTTTGATCCAGTTTAACCAAATCCAGGAGTTCTCTGACGCGATCGTCAATTTCCTTGCCGCTGACCATGCCAAATGCCAGCATGGGCTCACCGATGATTTCCCGCACCGTCATCCGGGGGTTAAGGCTGGCATAAGGATCCTGAAAAATCATCTGGAATTCCTTACGCATCTGCCGCAGCGGTTCCGGTTTCAATTCCGTTAGATCGGTGTCTTTAAAATAAACATGCCCAGAGGTAGGTGTATAAAGCTGAAGGATCGTGCGCCCAAGTGTGGTCTTCCCACAACCCGACTCGCCAACCAACCCAAGCGTTTCACCCTGGCTGACTTCCAGGGACACTCCGTCCACCGCTCTGATTGCACCCACCTGATGGCGAAAAACACCCCGAGTGATGGGGAAATGCATAACGAGATCTTCTACACGTATCAATGGCTCATTATTGAAACTCATTATCGTTCCTTCCCAGTCTTGGTATCCACCCAACACGCCACTTTATGACCGTCGCCAATGGGGATCAGCGGCGGGTTTTCTGCCCAACAGTGCTCTACTACCCACGGACAACGTGGCGCGAAAGGACAGGCATGGGGTTTTTTATAAAGGACAGGAGGCATACCATTGATCGAATATAAGCGTTTCTTTTCCTGAGCCTGAATTTGGGGGAGGCTGTTGAGCAATCCAACAGTATAAGGATGTGATGGATTAGCATATAATTTCTTCACAGACGCTTCTTCAATGATAAAACCGGCATACATCACGGCAACCCGGTTGGCAATACTGGCGACAACACCAAGATCATGCGTAATCCATACAATGGACATGCCCAGTTCTTCGCGCAGCCGGATGACCAGTTCAACGATCTGCGCCTGAATAGTCACATCCAGAGAAGTGGTGGGTTCATCTGCGATAAGGACTTGCGGCATGCAGGAAAGAGCCATCGCAATCATCACGCGCTGGCGCATACCTCCCGAATATTGGTGGGGATAATCTTTCAGCCGATCGGCTGCCCGCGGGATACCCACCATCTCCAGCAATTCAATTGAACGATTGCGCGCCTGTTTTTCGGTCAACCCCAAATGCAATATAAGGGGTTCTGCCAATTGCTTGCCAATCGTCATCACCGGGTTCAACGACGTCATTGGATCTTGAAAAATCATGCCGATTTGTGCCCCGCGCACTTTTCGGATCTCATCCTCACTGATCGCTAACAGATCGCTGCCGTTAAAGTCCGCCTCACCCGCAACGATCTTCCCCGGCGGCATGGGGATCAGCCGTAAACAAGAAAGCACTGTCACGCTTTTGCCACAACCGCTTTCTCCGACCACGCCCAAGGTTTCACCTTCATCCAATGTAAACGAAACACCGTTAACGGCATGAACAATTCCTTCGGGCGTATTAAATTGAGTTTCCAGCCCCTTTACGTCTAATAACCGATTTGCCATTGATTATTCCTTATAGCGTCTTTAGTGTTATTGCTCCAGTTATTGTTAGAACTGCTGAGCCATATCATTGCATTGCTGCGGATGGACGCATCAAGCGTCACAACTGTGCCAGGTACCATGATATAAAACCCTGCCTAACAAACCACAAATTCTTTATTCTGATTCATAGCGGTGCGATCCAATGAAGATATGATCACCGGCCTCATGAACACTTGTTCACAAAGTATAGGCTGTGAGTACACCGTCGTGCATTTAACCCATGTCCCTTCAAAATCCACTAAAAAGTCCATTTGCGCCAGGGAGGCGTCGAATGCAACCAACGTTAATCTGTAGGACTTGGTTAACACCTCGCCCAAATCCGCAACGACCGCCAGGCGCATCCGGCGCTTCACCAACTCATCCAGTTCCTTATCCTGAGTATCTATGGCGAATTGGAATAAGTTTTCAAGCGCCTGCACAGGTTCGCGGAACCGTTTATTGGCAAGGTCATCCCCAGCAGAGCCTGCCGCTCCCATTAATAAGCCACACACCAAAATAACGGCAAGAATGGCTCCGCTATGAGATGACATCATAACGGTATCGATAGTATTAGCCTCCAACAAACCGCAAATGAAAACCGGCAAGGTAATGACAATGATGCCAAGGATGATAAATTGATTCACGTGGGCAACCATGGGATAGTTGAGCCACTCACCTAAACCAGGTTGAAAAACTTCAAGGAGGAACGGGGTGCTGACAAAAGGCACCCAGATGATCAACCAGACCAGCATCAATCCGAAAATACTCCAGAGTATCAGGGCGACCCAACTTTTAGCGGTTTTTACACTCCACCATCCAGCCAGGCCGCCAATCAGGCAACTGACCATCGCTCCTGGCAGGAACTTAATCCAGGCGTAAGAGACATGCAAGGTTGCCAAAGCAATTCCATCTTTCCCCCAAGCAGCAAATGAAAATGCAAGGCCTGCAATCAAACCGTAAATAGATCCTAGCCTTTGTTTCTTTCTGTTGAAATCCAGAGACACTTCTTCTCCATTTCTGGAAAACTACGTTAAAAAATTATATCATCAAATTTCAAAAACGTCTTTTTAACTTTACTGCTCCCTTGCGGATTGCTGTCATTCTCCAGAATTTCAATTCAAACAGGTCACATTCCGTCAAACCCGAAACCGGTTATTCCACCGATCTGCAACCGCATTGACCAACCCGGCAGAATTAAATAATAGGCATAAGCGGTACCTGACCTCAACTTGCGGTCTATGAACAAAGTGTCCCATTATTTTTCTCCTCCCTGCCTGCTTTGTTCGTCAAGTCAACAATAGAACAATATTTTTGGGAGGATTCTTGATATTCACTTGTAAGGTACATCCCGCCGCCCTCTCACCAAATATGCTCAAACGGATCAAATTGTCAGCTTCAGAACATCCACCGACAGCGTTACTCACACTTATCGCCCGCTGCCCCGGTCTAACTGGAGTGCGCACAATCGGCGAACCAAAGCAAGACGCACCACACCCCTGATATCCAGGGGACTCCCAACGCTATCTAAACCAGATTTTGGTCGCGAAAAGCGTGAAGAGCACCCAAACACCGGAGAAAATCAATGCCACGACCAGACCCGCAAGCATTGCATTCCAGGTGAAGCGCCGGGTCTCAGATTTCGTCATCCGCTCGCGTTCGGGAATCTTTTTTACCTTCTCTTCGCGCTCTGCGCGGCGGATGCGCTGGTCGTGCCAGACCATGCCATCGACATCCATGTTGCAAATAACACGACCGTCATCATCGTCGAACTGGTTTTGTTTTCTTCTTGCCATAATCATAGGCCTTTAATCGTAGAGGTGGCAGGCAACCGTATGGCCGGGTTCAATTTCCATGACTTCAGGAACGACTTTGTGACAAACATCCATAACTCGCGGACAGCGCGTATGGAATTTGCATCCGGACGGTGGGTTGGCCGGCGAAGGGATGCTGCCTTCAAGAATAATACGGTTCCGCTTTGCAGATGGATCAGGAACCGGGGCTGCGCTCAACAAGGCTTGCGTGTAAGGGTGCAGCGGGTTTTGAAAAATGTCTTTCTTGCTGCCGTGTTCAACCAGGTCCCCCAAATACATCACGCCGATCGAATCCGAAATGTGTTCCACCACGGAAAGGTCATGCGAGATGAAAAGGTAGGTCAGGTCAAAACTGTCCTGCAAATCGTTGAGCAGGTTGATAATCTGCGCCTGGATCGAAACGTCCAATGCCGAAACGGGTTCATCGCAGACCACAAATTCAGGGAGCAAAGCCAGTGCACGGGCAATGCCAATGCGCTGACGCTGTCCGCCGGAGAATTCGTGCGGGTAGCGATCTTTGTGATAGGGCTGCAGACCGCAAATCTTCATGATGTGGTCAATATAGGCGTCATGGTTTTCTTTGGTCGTCAGATGATGCTCCACGACCGCCTCACCGATGATCTCACTGACCGGCAGCCGGGGTGACAGGCTGGAATAGGGGTCCTGGAAGATGATCTGCATCCTCGGACGGAGCTCGTTCAGTTCCTTACGGTTCAATGAGAAAACATCAATACCATTAAAAATCACATCGCCATCTGTTTTCTCGTTAAGCCGCAAGATGGTCTTGCCGACCGTGGTTTTTCCACAACCGGATTCACCAACCAGGCCCATGGTGGTGCCGCGTTTAATTTTAAAACTGATACCATCAACAGCCTTGACATTGCCGACGACATGCTGCAACAGTCCAGCTTTGATCGGGAAATACTGCTTGAGATTCCGTACCTCAAGCAAATCCTCGGTGAAATTTTCTTGTTTTCCTTTAGCACGCATTACTTCTTCCATATCAGTCCTTAAGTCAATCTTCGATGTAATGGTAACACGTCACCATATGGGTCGGAGTGACATATTCTTCTCTTGGATAGGCCCCATTACAGACATCCATCCGTCGGGGGCAGCGGTCCTTAAAGTAGCAGTAGTCCGGCATATTGATGGGGTTTGGAACACTGCCAGGGATCGTGTAAAGCCGTTCCACTTCACGATTGATGACCGGTTTCGATTGCATCAAGCCGACCGTGTAGGGGTGGAGTGGATTATGGAACACTTCCTCAGCCGTCCCCTTCTCAACAATCCGGCCCGCATACATCACCACGACATAATCGGCCATCTCAGCGATAACACCCAGGTCGTGCGTGATGAGCATGATGCTTGAATTGATCTTATCCTTCAAGTTGCGCAACAAGTCCAGGATCTGCGCCTGGATGGTGACATCCAGCGCCGTGGTTGGCTCGTCCGCAATGATAAGTTTCGGGTTGCAGGCCAGCGCCATAGCGATCATAATGCGCTGCCGCATGCCGCCCGACAGTTCGTGGGGATACATCTCATAGACGCCTGCGGCGTTTGCGATGCCCACAAGATCAATCATCTCAAGCGTCAGATCTTTAACTTCGTCCTTGGTCATTTCAGGATTATGGAGGGTGACAACCTCATCAATCTGGTCTCCCGAACGGAATACGGGGTTCAGGCTGGTCATCGGCTCCTGGAAGATCATCGAAATCTTAGCGCCTCGGATCGTCTCCATGACCTCGGTGGGGGTTTTGGCAATGTTATAAACTTTTTCACCGGAGTCAAAGCGGATAGCGCCTTCGACAATCTGGCCCTGGGGGCGTTGGACGAGCTGCATCAATGAAAGCGCCGTCACGGACTTGCCGCAGCCCGATTCACCAACAACACCCACCGATGCGCCTTTCGGGATCTCGAAGGTCACACCATCAACGGCTTTAACAGTGCCAATATCCGTAAAGAAGTACGTATGAAGGTTATCGAACTCCACAACGTTATTGGGGTCCGCCATCTCCGTCAGGTATTCGCTTTCAGGGACGTTCTTGCGGTCACGCTGTTTTTCGAATGCGTTCGTAATCCGCCGGTTTTCACGCGAAATTTTTGCCGATTCCCGCGCGGTAATCCTGGAAATATCCTTAGGTTTATTATTTCCCTTGACGCGATCCAGTAATGATTTTTTTTCTTCTGCCATGTTTTCTACCTTCTCATCCTCGGGTCAAATGCGTCCCGAAGTCCATCGCCAACAAAGTTGAAGCCCAACACGGTCAAGAGGATCAGCATACCTGCCGGGATCCACATAAACCAGAAGTTGGTCATCACGTAAGCATCTGAGGCCACATTGATGATGCTGCCCCAGGAAGCCAACGGATATTTCACACCAAGGCCCAAAAAGCCCAGTGTGGCTTCTGCAATAATGATACCGCCCAAAGATGCCGTAGCCTGCACGATCAATAAGGGCATCACATTGGGGACCAGATGTTTGAAAATCCGGCGGCTCGTGCGTATGCCGGTCGCTTCCGTCGCAACCATGAAGTCCTGTTCTCTCAGCGAAAGGATCTGGCCGCGGACAACGCGGGCCACACCCGGCCAGCCGAGGATACCGAGGATCATCATCAACAGGAATATCCGGCCTCGGGGATCAACCTGGAGGGTATCCATCACCGAGCCAAAAATGATGACCATTGGATAGAACGGGATGCTGTTGAAGAGATCAACCAAGCGCATCAACGCCGTATCCACCGCACCACCGAAATAACCCGAGGTGCCGCCGATGATCACGCCAATGGTAACCTCAATGATGACGACAACAAAACCAACCAGCAATGAAACCTGACCACCGTACATCAGGCGGGTCATCACATCCATCCCGTTGTTATCCAACCCAAGGGGATGTGCAGCGGATGGCGCTTCATATTGCCGAATGAGCGTTGTGGGCGTCTCTCTCCGGATGTAATAATTCTGATTCACCCGGTTAATCGTATATTCGATCGTTTCGCCATCTTCGTCTGTATACAAGACTTCATCCTCACGATCTATAATGCCCTGGCGTATGGCGGATTTAAAATCGACAGAGAGGAATTCATTCTGATCCAAAGGATTAACAATGATGTTTGACACTACCGCGAAAGGCTCACCATCATCATTCAGGATGGTCTTCTGTCCCTCTTGATCTTCAATGGTAAACGTCTGATCGCCGACCGTAAAACCGGACGAGTCATTGGAAATTGCCTGCTCACTGGCAAGCAGGAACGCCAGGGATTCGACTTCCTGGATATCCGCCTGATTGTAAGCATCATAAACGTTCAAGGACGCCAAAGCCACATCTTCTTCAGTCGAAACGACATTGATTTTGCGTTCTTGTACAATTCGATAGAGAGTCCCATCTACTGTAAAACTGTCTTCGCCGTTTTCAATCGCTGCCGTATACGCCGCGACGAGCTCATCACTCAACTCCTGACCATTGGTGGGATTCAACTCTCCAAGCAAGTCTTCAGCAATGCGATCCAGCCTGGCGATAATGTAGGAACCATCATCAATAATTTCGTAATAAAAATCGGTCTCGCCAGACTTGAAACTTTGTTCGCCATTACCAAGCGCCAACAGGAATTGGGCCCTTTCAGCAGCGCCGAACGCTGCGCCGTCTGCAACGATGTAGCGCAATTCTTCGTTATAGGTGGCCCCGGCATAGTCCTTGGACATAGAGCTTAGTCCGGTAAAGACTTCCGCCTGTCCATAAGGCATAAACAGCGGGCCAATAAAGGAAAAGGCAAACATAAAAACGAGGATAAACAGGCCCACAACAGCCAGTTTATTGCGGATGAACCGTTTGAAAACGAGCATGCCGGGTGACAGGACCTTAACCCGCCGGGCGTCGTCAAGCCGCATTTCTTCTTCGACTTCTTCCACTACTTCAACTTCAAGTTCTGTACCCGGGTTTGATTTCTTAATTTCAGTCATTTTGCACCCCCCCTAATTCACTCTCACGCGTGGGTCAACCACCGCGTACATGATGTCGGCCACAATGAGGCTGATCTGTGTCAGAAGGATTATGAATGTTGTATAGAACATTGCAAAAGGAATATCCCCGCGGATCATTGCCTGGTATGAAATGTAGCCAATACCAGGGATCTGGTAAAGCGTTTCGGTGATCTGGGCGCCGCCAAACATGGAGGGCAGCAGAAAACTCATATAAGAGACCAGCGGAATGAGCGTATTCCTGAAGGCGTGCTTATTGATCACGACCTTCTCGGAAAGCCCTTTCGCCCGAGCCGTGCGAATATAATCCGAGTTCAATACCTCCAACATATTCGTCCGCGTATAGCGCATGAGCCCACCAACAGAGAGCATCATGAGCGTTATGATCGGCAAAACCATGTGGTAACCGATATCGAGGGTCTGCTGAAACGGGGTCATGGAAGTGTGAAACCGCCCCGTCAGGCCATAAAGGTCAAACCAACCTAATTGAATTGAGAATACATATTTCAAAATGGTCGCCAGGAAAAAAGTTGGTAAGGATATGCCCAACAGCGCAAACACCGTAATTGCATAATCTGTCCTCGAATACTGTTTTCTTGCCGCCATAATACCCAAGGGAATGGATATCAAAATCTGTATAATAAACGTGATGATATTAATAATCACCGAATACCATATGACTTGATTGAATTTTTCTGTGACGGGAATACCGTAATGCCAGGAGTCACCGAAATCGCCTTTCACGGCGTTCCCCAACCAACCAAAGAAACCAGGGATAATGCCTACATCCAGTCGATAAACAGCGTTTAACTGGTCAAGCCATTCTTGATATGTTTTTGTGCTTAGCGGATTGGTGGCGCGTTGCCGTGCAATCGTCTCCACGTAGGAGGATGGCAAGGATCGGATGACAGTATAAACCACCATCGCACCAAAAAACACAATGAAAATTCCTAAGATGACTCTCCTAATAATGAAATTTCTCATATCATTCCCTTGCTTTTACAAAAATTTTATATCTAAGACAAAACCGTATCCAGAGTATCAAATCGTGAGCCCACCCTATCTACTGGTGGGCTCACAATAAAAATCAGATCGATAGAACGACTAGTTCATTTCAAGCAGTTCGATGTCGTTCATCCAGCCCCAGAAGGTCGTGATATCGGGGGTGATAGTGTCAATATTGATCCGTTCAGTGCTGAAGATAATCACGTTCAAGCGCTGATAGGTGGGGATCTCGACAGCCCAGTCCATGATCACATCAAGGGCCTGCTTGTAGATCGCCTTGCGGTAGTTCTGATCATCGCTGAGGCGGGCATCCACAATCAGCTGGTCCAGTTCAGGATCCTGGATATGGTAGTGGTTTGAATCACTGCCACCAGCACCGGGAACGCCGGAGCTGTGATAGACCTGGTACATATCAGGGTCAATTGTCGCGCCCCAGGCCGCGGCCCAGAGTTCCTGCGTCCCAGCATCCAGAGAATCCCAGAGGATATTGGAATCGGCAGGATCGTTGATCACGAGTTCCATACCGAGGTTTTCCAGAGAGGCTTGCGCACTCGTCAGGATCGCAAACGCCGGGTGGTTGCCAGTGCCTTCAGCGGGGACGATGACTTCGTAGCTCAGCTTGGCGCCATCGGGGGCGCCGGTCAGGACACCATCTTCAACGGTGTAGCCGGCAGCCTCGAAGAAACCCAAGGCAGCAGCTTCAGCAGCGGCGTATTTCTCGTCCATGGACATGTCAGAGGTGTAGATCGGGTCACCGTTGACATCAACGGAGAACGCGACTTGGTAGCCCTCATCGGTCGGCTGAGGAGCTGCCCAGGATGTGTTGGAAATCGGGTAGTTGATCACGGAAGCGCCTTCACCGTAGTAGCTGTCAATAGCAACGTCACGGTGCACGGCCAGAATGGTGGCAATACCCTTGCGCAGGTTCTTGGAAGCATCTGAGCCAGGCACACCGCCAACGTTGACGGTGTCAGCATTGATGCCAATATAGCCGTAACCCAGGAAGTCCACCATGCTGGAGGTAATCACATCGCCGGTCATTTCGCCGTTGGAATTGTACGATTTAACCTCAGCGTAACGCTCAGCACTGTAGGTCATTTCGCCCATATCTGCGGTGCCGGTCTTAACAGCCGAGGGGACCTCATCGGTGGCGGTTTCTTTAAATTGGACTTCAGAGATCTTTGGGACGCCGCGCCAATAGTATTCATTGGCTTCAAAGTACACAATCCGGTTATCATATTCCACGAACTTGTACGGACCAGCGCCCATGGGGGTGGCGGTCAGGCTTTCCTGCTTGGACAGGTCGCCGAAATCGAAACCGAACATGTTGTTCTCGTAATCATATTTATCCACATCGCCGTAATAATGCAGCGGTGTGACCTGAATGCCGAGAATGCTGTAGACTGCGGGTGCGGAATAACCGTTCAAGGTCACTTCAACGGTGTAGTCATCAACTTTGACGATACCGGCGATGTTCGGAACGCCTTCGCCGCCCATTGCTTCGTCCTGGGGGCCCCAGAAGTTAATAAAGCTTGACTTCACGACTGGCAACACTTCAGACTCATCAGCGGACTCAAAGGGGAATGCGGCCTCAAGATCATAACCGTAAGCAGCGAGGATTTCGTTCTTGTAATCTTCCCTGGTCGGGAAGGATTCAACCAGGTCCCACTGGGCGCCGGAAGGTGCAACAAAGATTTTTTCCTCATCTGCGCACGCAGGTTCTTCTTCCGTTGCCTCAGCTTCTTCAGTTGCTTCGGCTTCTTCAGTTGCTTCGGCTTCTTCGGTCGCTTCAACTTCTTCCACCACAGGGCATTCTAAACCACCAAATCCCCAAAGTGCCATACCTAAAACGATCTGCAGGTTCTCATCAGCAGCAACTTCTTCCGGTGAATAGCCAATGTATTCTTCGGCATACGCATCACGATAGTTGGCATCAACGTAGCTTATAATTTTATCGACTTCACGCAACACAACTTCGTCAACATAGGCCCAGAAGCTATCCTGTTGCTCCTGCGTCCAGGCATCCGCTTCTGACCACTCATGGTCGTAGCCGGCGGCATAGATCTCATCTGCCAGCAGGGAATACTTCTCATAAACATCACTGGTGGTCTGGCTTTGATAATCTTTAAGACCAACGATGTCATAGGAACCCAGGGTCGTCGAACCGACGTAGGACGGATCGAGATAGGTATAGTAGGTGAAGATGATATCATCAGCAGTGACAGGCGTACCATCCGAGAACTGCATACCTTCACGAAGTTTAGCCGTGTACTTTGTGGTATCCGTCTCTGGATCGTAATCAACACTGGTCTCAGCAGGGCCCGTATACAGATAATCAGTGCCGTTATAGTTGCGGGTCTCACCTTCGATGGCGTTGTGAACAATGCCGCCCACGCGGTCCGTGGTCAGCAGCGCGATCTGGGTCATGGTTACCACGTCAGCATCGTAGGCAGTGTCCGAAAAGAACGGGCTGAATTTCTGTGAGAAATCCTGATAAGCAACAACGAGGGGGGTATCAACTTCTTCTGTGGGCTCTTCTACAACCTCCTCGGTAACCTCAGTTGGGGCTTCGGTTGGTTCTTCGACTGGGGTCTCAGTGGCTGTTTGGCAGCCGGCCAGGACCATGCTCAGCACGACGAGAAGGCTCAAAAAGCCTAAAGTATAACGCTTCATTATTTTCTCCTCCGTAACAATTAGATTTGTCAGGAAACTAGTGAATTGGACATTCATGGGGAATTTTCATTTTTAATATTTGAGTGGTGTTCACCACCTCCTTTTCATTGATTTAATGATAACGCCTCTTAAAAATCAGAATCATAAACCTACAAAATTTACAATTCAGATTAAAAACTTCACAAAGGGTTACCCTATTTTGTACCAAAATATAGCATACCGGGTTTTACTCGTCAAGAATGATGCATCCGAGAAAAACCGTCTGTATGCTTCAATCATCTCTTTAGGAATCATTCCTAAATGCACTTTGATCCAATTATCAATATCCATTGGTGTTTGGAATAAATGGCGTTTTTTCTAAAAGCTGGGCTCCTAATTCCCAACCATGAGAAGCTAACTGGTAACCCATATGTTATTTTATTAACTATGACTTGTCAAGGATGAACGTCAGTCCGGCAGGATAAAAGACCCCGTCGCGCCGGTTGATGGATGCAAGCCTGATGCTAGACTCCATCATCCCCTTCAATTTCCGGCTCTTCCTGCTCTCCGGTGATAACGCTCGCTCCCTCTTCCCCGACCTGGATGATCTTGATGTCCCGCTGGCTGGTGACCCAAATCGCGCTCAGGGCCACCAGCAGGACTTCCAATCCAAGGTAGATGACCTCGCGCGCGTCCAATTCATTCGCAAACCAGATCAGGAATACCACCTCTCCAATCACGCCGATGGACGCCAGAATCAACAGGATGACGCTGTAGGTTTTGATGCGCTTGAACGACAGGTTCACTTCCTCGCGACGATAGTCGCGTTTTTCTTTTGGCAAGCGGAAGACGCCCATCGCGAGGAAATAGATCGGCAGAAAGGCGAACGCATAGGGCAGCGCAACAAAGAAGGCATACATTCCCAAATTCGCCACAAAACCACCTGCAATCTGTGCGGCGAAGGCCAGCCCCAGCAGCCACATGGAGGTTCGGCGAAACTTCTTTAACTGCTCTTCATCAAGGGATACGTCAAACAGCTCCCCCACATAGACAGCCACTTTTTTCTCGCGTCCCTTGTTATCCCGCTCAACCTCAACCTCGTAATCTTTGGCATATCTTCTCATCGCGTCACACCTCAATATTATTCAATTATTTCTCATCACTTCAATAACATTCAATATTAATAGGAAGAATATTGAATGAAGTGAGTAAAAACCAGCCTGCTGATCAACCCAACCGGTCCTTTCGTCAACCCGACGGATGCCATTTAACCGGAGCGGCCCTCGCGGTCATTGGCCGCAGGCCCCGCCGAGGGTGGCCCCCGCCAGCTGGCTGAAGAAACCAGCCTCTGTCAGCACGCCTTCCGAGGCGCACAGCGCCGCCGAGGTCACGATGACCTGCGGTGCAGAAAACAGAGGGATCGCAGGCAGCAGGTCCGTATAGACCGTTTCAGCCTGCCGCAGTGCATCCGCAGCCCCTCCGGGCAGCGCCAGGGCCGCATCACTGCAGGCCGCGTCATAAGCATCCTCTGCCAGGCCGGCGATGTTCGTACCGATCCACTGGTTCTCTGCAGCGGGTATCCGCCAGCTCTCATACAACGCGCAATCGGGTTCATGCATTGGGGCCCAGGCCAGCAGCGCCAGGTCAAACTGCCTGCCGAAAAGCACTCCCTCCGGCCCGGGGGCATACAGCTCACTCGGCGCCAGCGAGACAGGCGTGACGCCGATCCCGCACTGCGCCAGCGATTGCTGGACCACCCCCGCCAGGGCCGCGCTGAGCACGGATGGGTCGAGGTACAGGTTCAGCTCCAGCGGCGTCCCCTGCGGCACATTACCAATGGTCCAGGCCTGCAGCGGCGTGGCGGGGTCCCCATCATGGTCCAGCCAGCCGGCTTCTTCCAACAGTCGGGCCGCTTCCGCCGGGTCGTAAACGATCCCGCTGGCGCCATCCAGCTGCGACGCTACTGGTGAGACGAAGCTGGGCCAGATCTCGGCCAGACCGCCGTAAACCGCACCCTGCAGCGACCTGCGGTCCAGACAGGCGGCGATCGCCTGGCGGGTGCGGACATCGCCGAAGATATCCGCTCGGTCGCCATAGGCCGGGTTGTAATAGTCATCATACGATGCGGGTTGGATGCCGAACACCAGCTGCAGCCAGGAGGCCGACTGACCTGCAATCACCTGGTAGGCGGCATCCGACTGCAGCCCGGAGAGCAGCTCCGACTGGGACTCCAGGTGGTAAGAGCTATCCAACACGTCACACTCGCCGGATTGCAGGGCTGCGACTGCGGCGGCAGGTTCTGCGATCACCCGAAACGTGAGTTCGGCGATACCGTCTTCATTGTCAATGTATTCAAAACCAAACGAGTTGCGGCCCAGCCGGATCGCCTCCGCACCCCATTCCACAATCTGAAAAGGGCCAAAGCCGGGTAATGCACCGGCCCAGGCAGGGTCATCCGCCACCGTCTGCCAATCGGCCCCGTCCGCAAACAGATGGGCCGGCAGCGGCACCCAAAACAGCTGCGCAAGGTCGGCGGTCGTATAGCCCGGCTTGCCGACCCAAACGACAGCCTGTTCGTCCACGGCGGTGTAACTGGCCGTCCGCGATTCCGTCCACTGCAGGCCGGGCGCGAGGGGATCGCTGGCCAGGTTGAAGCTGAATACCGAATCGGCCGCGGTTACGGGGGTGCCATCCGACCAGGTCAACCCCGCTTGCAATTCAAACGAGAGGGTCATCTGGTCCATGGTCAGGTCCGCCTCGCCATCCCAGGTGACGGCGCAATCCGAGCTGCTGCACCCGCTGGGGCGCACGGTCACGCCGGCCTTGAGCGTAACCAGTTCTCCCCGAGCGTCCACCACGCTCTGCCCGCGCTGCACGCTCACGGCATCCACCCGCAGCCCGCCATCCTCTGCATCCGGCATCCCGGCCAGCATCGCCGCCAGATCGCCGCCTGTCAACTCAGCCAGCGCGTCCTTGCTGGGCTGGCGGGTGCCATCATAAGGGAAAAGACTTTCTGGCAGGCTCGCCGTGCAAACCGTGAGCGTCACAGGCGGCGCCGCGGTCGGCACCGGCGTCGCGGTCGGCTCTGAGGTGCCTGCCGGTTCGGTTTCCACATCGGTCGCGGTCGGCGCCCCGCCCGAGCAGGCCGTCAGCAACAACAAAGATACGATAAAGATCAGCGTTAAACGACGGTTCATTATTTTTTCCAATCAGCCTTTATTCGGCCATCAAGTTCCCGTAATAGGGCTCAGAATCATCACCAAAGCGCAGGCGTAAATAGGATTCATAGCGCTCAGTTGAGACCGCCCCGGCGGCCACCGCCTGGCGTACAGCGCAGCCCGGCTCGTGAGTATGGGTGCAGTCGCTGAACTGACAATCGGCGACCAGGTCCCGCAGTTCGACGAAATAGGCATCCAACTCTTCCGGCTCGGTATCCCAAAGCGCCAGCGAGCGGATCCCGGGCGTGTCGGCGACATAACCGCCGATATCCAGCGGGAACAACGCCCGCACCTGGGTCGTATGCCGCCCTTTGGCAGTCACCTCACTCACCGACCGGACGTACAGGCCAAGGTCGGGCTGAACGGCGTTGAGCAGGCTCGACTTCCCCACGCCGGAGGGCCCGGTGAGGGCCGAGATCTTGCCGGCCAAATGATCACGGAGTTCTTCCACACCCTCACCTGTTTTGGCAGAAGTATAGATCACGGGGTACCCCAGACCGGCATACAGACCGAAAATGCTTTCGGCTGCTGCCTTCGAGACCAGGTCCAGCTTGTTGGCAACGATCAGGGCAGGGATAGTTTGTTTTTCAGCGACAACCAGGAAACGATCCAGCATCCGCAGATGCGGTTCCGGTTCCGCACAGGCAAATACGATGACCAGCTGGTCGGGGTTCGCCAGGATGATCTGCCGGAATTCGCGCTTGATGCCCGTACGTACCCGGGAGAACGCGGTCGAACGCTCGTGCACGGTTTTTATCGTCCCGGTGCCATCCCCCTGGTCGGTAATGGTCACCCTATCGCCCACGGCGACGATATCGCCCGCCACCTCACCCTGCTTCAGCCGGCCGGGCAGCCGGCAGACCACCTCACCCGCGTCCGTCTTTACGGTGTAGAAGCCGGATTGGGCGCGGATCACAAGGCCTTCGCGGGAAGTCACCAGAACAAGCCCCGCCTAGGGTTCATCCGTCGGCCCCTCATACCCATAAGGTGTTTCCGTGGGGACCGGTGTCGGTGAAGCGACGACATACTGGTAGGCTTCCCAGGGCAGTATGTAGCCGTAATTCGTATAATTCGAGAAGTAGAGCGAAACCACCCGGCGGAAGACCGGTGCCGCCATCTCCGACCCCTCACCCGCGTTCTCCAGGATCACCGCCACAGCGATGTCCGGGCGTTCGGGGTTGCCGACGGAAGTATAACCGGCGAACCAGGCATGGGAGTCCCCAAAGGGGTTCTGAGCGGTCCCCGTCTTGCCATAGGCCCGGTAATTCATGGTCCCCAGCTGAGCATGTGCGGTGCCGCGGCCATTGGAGATCACGCTCCGCATCGCTTCCTGCACGATCCGCAAGGTGTTATCCGAGATCGGCAGCGTGCCCATCGCTTCAGGCTCAAAGGTATAGGTGGGGTCCAGCCCATCCACGCCGACCGATTCCACCAGCGCAGGCCGGTAGAGCGTCCCGCCGTTGCCGATGGCGGCGACGAAGCGTGCCACCTGCAGCGGCGTCACGGTCATCTCGCCCTGGCCGATGGCCAGCTGGGTGTTCAGGTCACAAGTGCTGGTGTCAACGGGGATATTGCCGGGCTGTTCGGGGATATCAATCCCCGTCAGGCTGCCCAGGCCAAAGCTCCGGGCCATATCAGCGATCGCGTTGGTGTAGCCCTGGGTCGCCAGCGTCTCACCGATGTAGAAAAACCAGGGGTTGCAGGACCGCATCAGCCCTTCCGGCAGGGTCAGCTGACCGCTCTCCGGCCTTTCCTTCTCATAGGTCCAGTCATAGAGCGTGGTGCCGCCGCAGACATCAATCGAATGACCGCAGTAGATCTCCGAGGTCTCCGTAAAGACACCCGTCTCCAGCGCGGCCGACATCGTGATGATCTTGAACACCGACCCCAGCGGATATTGCCCGCTGGTCGCCCGGTTGAAGACCGGGTCGTCCGGTTGATTATAGGGACTCTCTATGTGAAAAATATTCTCATTACCACTATCAAAAAGGTTGGGGTCGAACTGGGGGTTGGACACCATCGCCAAAACACGGCCCGTATCCATTTCCATGACGACGATCGCACCGCGATAATCCCCCAGGGATTTCTGTAAAAGATATTGCAGGGTATAGTCAATGGTCGTGGTGACCGACTGGGCCGCCACCGGAGCGCGTTCAGCCAGTTTCGTCACGATCTGGCCGTTGACGTCCTTCAGGTAAAGCGACGCGCCGAGCGTGCCGGCGAGTTCTTCCTCATAAGCATATTCAATCCCCGTGCTGCCAAAACGGCTGTTGAGCGCGTAGCCGAGCCGAAGGTAATCTTCCGGATTCTCCGAAGGGACATAGGACAGGTGGCCCACGGTCTGGGGTGCAATCCCGTTATCGGCGTAGTACCTCGACGTGTAGTAATTGAGGTACACCCCGGGCAGCGCATTCAGCGTGTTGATCCGGCGGTCCACCTCCGCCTGGGGCACTTCGCCCAGCGGGACGTAATCATACGGTTGGGCGTTGTCAACGATCTCGATGATCTCATCGATCTGGTAAATGGTCAGGTCGGCCATCGTGCTATAGAACAGGCTCATCCGATCCGTATCCAAATCGTTCGGGACGAAACCGAGTGCGACGACGTCCTCCTGATAAGCGATCGGCGAGCCATCATTGGCATAGATGTTCCCGCGGCTGGGGATATCGCGCACGATCTCCAGCGTGTTGCCGCCCTGCAGGTCGGGCAGGATCATCGCCTCGGTCCACTGCAGACGCCACCCGCCGGCTTCGCGCACCAGTGCCAGGTTAAGGTCACGGGTGAGAGTGCCGAAAAGATAGGTGTTGTAATTAACCTGCACGGTCGCGGTGGCGTCCTTCGGATTGGTCACCGTGTCCGTGATGGCATAGTCAATGCCGGTCTCCGCTTGCAGCGTGAGGGCGATGGCCGTATCGGCATATTTTTGAGTGAAATCCTCAACGGTGATGGCGCCCTGGCTCTCGGTGGTCAGATAGCCATACATGGCAGCATAGTCTTCCAGCTTCCAGGCCCCCATGAACCCATCAATCATAGTCTGCACATCCGGCGCAGGGGTCACGTTGACCTGCGGGCCGGGGAGCGTCGGCGTCCCGGGAACAGGCTCGTCCGTACCGACCGTTGCAGCAGGCGTCGAACAAGCCACCAGGGTCAGAAGCAGCATCAGGACCAGCATCAGTCTCTTTTTATTCATTGGATTTCTCCATAATGCGGAAACAGCATACGCATCCAGTATCAAAATTCGAGTTTTTCAAGGATTGATTATACTGTGTCATTCCCCAGATGTGGAATCGGGTGTGGGTGAAGGTGTGGGCGCCGTTGGGTGGGGAACATACGGCTCGTCCTCCCAGGGCATTGTCCCGCCGTCGTCCTGGTAATCGGAGAAGTAGAGTGAGACCGCCCGGCGGAACACCGGCGCGGCCATTTCAGAGCCTTCGCCGCCGTTTTCAACCAGCACCACTACGGCGATATCCGGCCGGTCGGGGTCATTTTGGCGGGTGAAGCCGGCAAACCAGGCATGCGAATCCCCGCTGGGCGTCTGAGCCGTGCCGGTCTTGCCGGAAACAGGCACATCCAGACCTGACATCGCCCAATAACCGGTGCCCCGGGCATCCTCCACCACCAGGCGCATCGCATCCAGCACGGTCTGCCGGTTTTCCTCTGAGATGGGCAGCGCGCCCTGTGGTTCCGGTTCAAAGGTCAGCGTCGGACCGCCGGAAGCCGGCTCAACCCGTTCCACCAGCGAGGGCCGGTAAAGCGTGCCGCCGTTGGCCAGCGCGGCGATGAACGACGCCACCTGTAATGGCGTGACCAGGATCTCACCCTGGCCGATGGCCAGCTGGGCATTCATCAAGCAGGTCTCGGCCGTCTCGGGGATATTTCCGGCCGCCTCGGGGATTTCAATGCCCGTTCGCCGGCCCAGCCCAAAACCGCGCGCCATATCCGCCAAGTCGCTCTCAAATCCCTCGTTGTAGAGCGTCTCTCCGATCCGGTAGAACCAGGGGTTGTAGGACCGCATCAGCCCCTCCGGGAGCGAGAGCACGCCGCTGGCGCCCGCGCCGTGGCTCAGGGTCCAGTCTTCGAGGTAGACGCTGTCGCAGGTCCAATAGGTCTGCTGGCAGTTAAAGGAAGAATAGGCAGTGTAAATGCCTGTTTCCAGCGCCGTGGACATCGAAATGAGCTTGAAGATCGAACCGAGGGGGTACTGCCCCTGGGTCGCCCGGTTGAAAAGCGGCTGGTCCTCATCGCTGAAATACGATTCCAGCAAACCGCTGTCCAGCTCATCAAGGTCAAAGGCGTTGGGGTCAAAGCCGGGGTTGGACACCAGGGCCAGCACCCGGCCGGTATCCACCTCCATCACCACCACGGCCGCCCGCAGGTCGCCTAATGACGCCTGCAATTTGGCTTGCAGGGCCTTATCCAACGTGGTCACCAGCGTCTGGCCGGGTTGGGTATCGCTCGAGGCCAGCAGCCTGCTGACCATGCCGTCCGGCCCCACCAGGTAGAGCGACCCGCCGCGCTGCCCCGAAAGTTCCGCTTCATAAACGGCTTCCAGACCGGCCGCGCCGACGCGCTCATCCCGGCGATAGCCCTTGCGCAAATAGTCGTCCAGTTCATCTTCGGGGATGAACAGCATATAGCCCAGGGCATGCGGGGCAACCCCGCCATCGACATAAAAGCGCGAACGGAACGAATCGATCCGCACGCCGCTCAAGCCGCGCAACGCTTCAAGATACGGGACGGCTTCCTCCTGAGAGAGCGTCGCCACCGGCAGGTACCAATCATCCGGGGTGCGGTCCACCACCTCGGCCAGGCCTTCGGCGGAATACGCGCTCACTTCAGAGAGCGCGGCGTAAATCTGGTCGGCCTGCTCCGGCAGGATCTCCCCCGGTACCAGCCCCAGGGCGATGGCATCCTCATAGGCGGCCAGGGGCGCGCCGTCCCGGGCGAAGATCCGCCCGCGGTCCGGCACCTGCTGGACGAATTCCAGCGTGCTGCCATCCGCAAGTTCGGGCAGCATCGTGCCCGCGTCCCACTGGACGCGCCAATCGCGGTTTTCACGGGTCAGGTTCAGCACCGGTTCGCGCGTCAGGTCCCCCACCAGCAGGGTGTGGTAGGTCACGCGGTAGGCCACCTGGGCATAATCGCCGCCCGCCAGGGTGGAAAGCGGCTGGAGGTCCATGGATTGCAGGGTCAGGGTATTTGCCAGGTCCTGATAGGTCGCCTCAAATTCAGCCTGGCTGAGCGCGTCCTGGCTCAGGGTGGAAAGCAGGCCGTACATACCGGCGTAGTCTTCCGCCTGCCAAAAACCAAGGAAGCGCTCGGCCACAGCCTGTGCGGCGGCCGCGCTGGCCAAATCCCCCTGCGCCGGGGCCAGCGGCGCCGCGGGCGCGGCAGCGGGTTGGCAGGCCGCCAGCAGCAAGACGAGGGCCAAGAATATGCCATATCGAGAATAAGTTTTCCGTCTGAATGTAGTCAGCGCGAACTCCTTAATCCCGGCTTTCCCGGCCCAGGATTGCCTCAAAGACAGGGCATCCATAATCCAACGTCGCCTGGCAGCGGTCGGGCAAGGCGAGCGGGGGTTCAAACCCCAATTGCCGCAGCGCCACCGCCAGATGACAGAGCGGCAGGCCCATCACGGAGGCATAGCATCCTGCCAGGCCCAAAACGGGATGGAACCCGGCATGCTGGATGGCATAGGCGCCGGCCTTATCGAGCGGGTCCCCGCTGGCGATATAGGCCTCCACTTCCGCGTCCGAATACATTCGCATCGGGACATCCGTGCGGCAAACTTCGGCTTGGCAAACGTCGCCCCTCAATTCACCCGCCTCCGTATCGATCAGCGCGATCCCGGTGTAAACCTGGTGCGTCCGCCCCCGCAGCTGCTTCAGCATCCGGCGGGCATCATCCGCGTCAAGGGGCTTCCCCAGGAGTTCATCCCCATCCACCACGATCGTATCCGCGGCCACGATCAGCCCCTGCTCAGCTTCGGCGATCGCCTGCGCCTTTTCGCAGGCCAGCCGCCGGACGTAGTGCACGGGCGGCTCATCCGGATGTTGGCGCTCGTCAATATCCGCAGGGATAACCGCAAAAGGCCAGCCGAACAACGCCAGGAGTTCTTTGCGCCTGGGGGAATTGGAGGCCAGGATCAGGTTCTTCATGGGAGCGATTCTAACACATCCCCCCAATGACCACCACCCGGTGGTGGCATGGCAGGGGCGCCCCGGCCCAGATTGCAGGTCGCGTAGCTTGAGGATCGTATGACAGTCAATGGGGATCAATCCACCTTGCGGAACAGGCTGCGAGACACCACGCCATTTTTATTTCGGACAAAAGGATGTTACTTAAATGAAAATAAAGGATTTCACTGAGGCAGTTTAGCCCCTGATCGCTCTGGCAATCTCAGCCAGGTGCTCCGGGCTGGTGCCGCAGCAGCCGCCCACCAGCTGCGCGCCGGCTGCCGCCCAATCCGGCGCCATGGCCCCCATCTCTTTTGGCGTCACGGAATAAGCCGGCTTCCCGTCTTCGTCCATCTCCGGCAGGCCGGCGTTGGGCTTGAACCAGATCGGCTTATCCGTCGCCCGCCGTAACTGCGCCAACGCCTGGGCGTTCTCGCCCAGGCTGCGGCCGCAGTTGATGCCCAAAACGTCCACACCCAGCGCGCCGATGGTCTCCGCCATCGCTGCCGGGTCCACGCCCATCATCGTGCGCGTGCCGCGGTCATAACTGAAGGAGCAGACCAGCGGGATCTCCCCATCCACCGAACGGACCGCCCGCACAGCGGCGCTGGCCTCGTTCAAGTCGAACTGCGTTTCGATCACGAGCAGGTCCACACCGCTCTCGCACAGGATCTGCGCCTGGGCAGCGAAGTCCGCCTCGGCGTCTTCGACCGTCAGCGTGCCCAGCGGCGCGAGCATCTGCCCCGTTGGGCCGATGGAGCCTGCCACCAGCACATCCGTCCCCGCCGCAGCCGCCTGCGTCAGCTCCACCGCTTTGCGGTTCACTGTCTCAAACTGGTCCGCCAGGCCGGAAGCCGCCAGCCGGGCCCGGGTCCCGCCAAAGGTGCAGGTCAGGACGATATCCGCGCCCGCCTCAATGAACGCCCGGTTGAGGGCCTGGATCGCATCCGGATTGTCCAACACCCACATCTCCCCCGCCGCGCCCACCGGCAGGCCCATGCGCTGCAAATTGGTTCCCGTGGCGCCATCGGTGATGAAAACGTCCCCTGCGGCCAGCTGTGCAATTAAATCGCTGTTCATTGGAGTTGCTCCACTGTTTCAGGTTAAGGCTTTCTGGAAGGCTTACTCGATATCGCGTTTGATCTGGAAATGATCGAAATCCCGCGTCGCGTGCACGGTGGGGAAGACAGCCTGTGCTTCTTCGAGGATGTCCGACTCGCGATAACGCCGGGAGAAATGCGTCAGGTAGAGGTCGCGGACGTTCGCCTTGTGGGCCAGTTCGGCTGCCCTGGCCGCGGTGATATGGCCAAAGCGGTCGGCAAGATCGGCCTCGTCCCGGGTATAAGTCGCTTCAATCACGAGCGCATCCGCGTCTTTAATATAAGGCAGGAGTTTCTCCTCCCGGCCCACATCCCCCACCACGGCCAGTGCAATGCCTTTGCGCGGCTCACCCAAAACCTGATCCGGTTCGATCCTGCGGCCGTCGGGCAGTTCCACCGCCTGGCCTGCCACCAGGTCTCGCCGCCACGGCCCGGGCGGGATCGCGAGCGCCTCAGCCTTTTCCGGCAGGAAGGGCCGCCGGCTGTGTTCTTCAAAACGGTAACCCAGCGAACTGGACCCGCGGTGATCAACCGGGAATGCCGTCACGGAAAAACGATCGGTGTCAAAGAACTTCCCCGGGTTGATGGCGTGCAGGACCACCGGCGGTTTACCATGATACCCCCGCAGTACCACACCAAAAATGAGGTCGTGGACCCGGTCGAGGGTATGCTGAGTGCCGTAGATCTCGACCTCTTCCATCACGTCCCAGCGCAGGAAGGTGGAAACGAGGCCGGCCAGCCCGAGGATGTGGTCGAGATGGCCATGCGTGAGGAAGATCTGATTAAGCCGCTTAAAGCCGGCGCCGGCGCGCAGGATCTGCCGCTGGGTGCCTTCGCCGCAATCAACGAGGAAACGGAATTCTTCATGCTGGATCAACAATGAAGACAGACCCCGATGCACCGACGGTGCAGAGGCCGACGTTCCAAGGAATATGATTTCAAACAATGATCTAGCCTGTTAGTTGGAGTGGGGGTTCAGTCCGAACCGACCCCCGCGATGATGCGCAGCAAACCGAGCACACCCAGCCCCATCTGCACGCCCTCGCCGGGTGTCAACTTGGGTTGGGTGTTTTCCGCTTCCGCCCGTTTGATCAGCAGAAATGAGGACAGGGCGCCAACAGCTGCGCCGATAATCGTTCCGGTAATAAGGGTTTTGGTTTTCCAGCTCTTATCATTCATTGTAATTTCCTTATCGTGATCGGTTATTCTTACGGTGATGGGTATCTCGGGTGCACTGCCCGGGGCGCCTGCCGAAAATCCACTTAACGGTGGAAGATCTTGCCCAGCCCGGTGAAAATGCGGCCCGCTGCGGCCTGGTAACCCCGGAGGGCGATAATGGGCCTGGCGATGGCATCGGACACGGTCCGGACCTTCTCAGCCGCCGCCCCAGTGAAAGCCTGGACGGTTATGGTATATCTCGGTAAGACGTTCAGCAGCCTCGCCAGGAGGTAGACCAGGCCAAAAAGCACGACCGCGGCCAAAACGGCCGCCAGGATCACCGGCAGGAGCAGCAGGATCGTGGACGTATCCGCCCAGACGGAGACCTGCGCGTTCGGGTCGCCCCGCGATGCGGTCAGGATGACCAGAGCGAGCACGACCGCCATCAACAATACAGCCGCCCCCACCGGCAGAACGATCTGCCAGAAGCGCTGCCGCTGGTGCCGCTGGTAGCTGGGCTTTCTCTTGGGATCTGTTTGAGAACTGTGTGCGTCCATAAGTCTTATTTTAACATGAGATTGTGAATTCGCAAAAAACGGTCTGTTCTCAGTGTACCTTTCCAAGAGGATATATTCAATCCAGGAACGGCATCGGGGAAGATTCTGGCGAGGATAAACAGGCCCGTTTATCCGACAAACAAATTAAGCCCATACGAAAAAATAGAATGCCTCCCAGCGTGACTCGATATTAATCAGTGGCTGACTGAGGCTCAAAGACAAGATCAATTCTTCCAAAAACAAGCCGTTTTCAAGCTATACTTAAACAGCGTTCTCCAACGCCGCAAATGGGGTTAAACCGGATAACAATAATAGAGGTTCAATGTCTATGAGAAATCACCAGCCCGTCATCTTTCTGGCGATAATTACTCTCTCGCTCCTGCTCTCCGCCTGCCAGGCGGCGGCCGTGCCCACGCTGCCCCCTGTCCCCAGCCCAACCGAAGCGCAGCCGACGGAAACGCGCACACCCTCCCCCACACAGGCCACGGCCACGCCACCCCTTTCACCTGAATTCTATTTCACCTGGCACGACTGGCAAATTGATGAAACAGTTCAGCCGTCAACCGCCCAGGACATATTGGACGTGGCCGCCGCCCAGGAAACGGTCGAAGCCTATTACCATTTGCTGGAAGAGAAGAAATACGCTGAGGCCTATTTGCTGATCAATCCATCCAAGCCAAATCTTAAACCGCTGGACGAATGGGTGACGGATCGGGAAATGATGATAGCGTCTCTGGAACTCTTATCCGTCCAGCATTACCCGGAGTTTCACGCCACAGTGGCCGCCGGCCAGGGGGTCGGACGCACCCCCGCCCCGTTTTATGAATCGGAGCATTGTAAGGTTTTCATCGTCAAGACCGATGTTAATTACATCGGGGGTTGGGGGGCTAAGCCCTCGGGCGAAGACAGCAGCTTTGTCATCGCCGTCAAAGAAAAAGACGAATGGTATTTGGCTGAGATTGCCTCCGGCATTGGACGCGATGCCTGCCGGGGCTATTAGCCAGCCGCCCTCACCCCTCATAAGAGATAACCGTCTTTTGTGTATGTTTGTCATCCGGTCATCATTCACCCCTTCCAGGCAGGTTTCCACATTCGTTCTCAGACCATGGAACCCCCACGCCCTCCATTATAAATCATTCCCACTTGGTCAGCTCTAAAACACTTCACCTTGCCCTGACCAAGCCCGGTTCACCCATGACCGATTCGGGGAGTGTGGTTAAAATTCAATAAATACAAATTAATTTCACCCACACCCCAGAAGAAAGAGGAAGGCGGTTGTGACGCTCAAAAAATGCTTAATCATCCTCTTGATCGTTATCCTCCTGATCGTCGCAGCGGCGGTCGCAGAAAAGCGAACCCCACTCCTGCGCCACGCGATTGACGCCTGGTTATACGGCCCTTATTTTCATTATCTCCCCTGCGAAGCCCTGCCCTCCGATGCGGAGGTGCGCCAGGCGCTGCGGGATCCTGAGGATGTCGCCCAGGCCATCCGTGGCGTGAATCCAGGGCAGGTGGGCATGATGATGGGGCGCCCTGCTGGGACAAAGCCGACCTGACGATCTGATACAACGATCGCGATGACCGCCAGCAAATCGAAACGCGCCAGTCCGAAGACCGGCTGTTCTTTGGGATCCGGTCAACCTGGATGGCCGCTATGACCGTTAGCAGCCCGGGCGTCTTTTACCTGCCCCAGGAGCACGTGGCAATTGTCGTGAGGGAATCTATACCTACACGCAACAATCCTGCTATTTTGCTTAACCCTTTATTAACTGGGTTTTTAATGTATAATAACAAGGGAAATAAGCCAGACAACTTATTTCATATGAGATAAAGAAAGTTCATCTGCCGCCCGGGCTGTTTGGGCTGCGGCTAAGTATCAAATAGAATCGTAAGAAATTTTTTCGCCGGCGTCCTGCCAGGCATACTGATTACTGATGACATCGGTTTTGAAGGGAAAAAACGGTATCCGCTTACTTAACATGATGAGATGCCCGACCGCCCTCAAGATGATAGTCAGAAAGTTAAGTACAGGATAGACATGGTCAGATTTATAACCTAGGCCCTCATTGCCGACCATCCGGGTTCATCCATGAGTATGACGAACCCAGAGAAACAAACCTATCCCTTACAGTATCACGCTTAAAAAGGATTCTTGCTGATAGCACAGCCGTAGCCCCTCGGGAAGGGACACGGCTGTTCGTTGTTTTAATAAGAAAGTTGGGATGGAACGGGAAATCACGGCCATCAAGGCTCAAAAACGCAACCGGCAAAGGGTAAGCATTTACCTGGATGGGGAATATGCCTTCGGGCTCTCCCGCTTTGTTGCCGCCTGGCTGGAACCCGGTCGGAAATTAACTCAGGCCGATATCGATAAGTTGCAGCAGGAAGACACCTATGAAATCGCCTTCCAAAAAGCGCTGCAGTTCATCCAGCATCGACCCCGATCCATCGAGGAAACTCGCCGGCGCCTGATCGAAAAAGGCTTCAGCGAGGAGGTCATCCAGGCCACCCTCGACCGGCTGGAGGAGAAGCATTATCTTGATGATAGTGAATTCGCCCGCCTGTGGATCGAGAACCGCAACACCTTCCATCCCCGCAGCGACCGTCTCCTGGCCTATGAGCTCCGGCTCAAAGGCGTGGCAGCTGACGTGATTGCGCAAGCGCTTGAGAACCACGGAGGCGACCAGGCCGAACTGGCCTACCAGGCCGGCATCAGGAAGGCCAAACAATGCCGGAATGAAGCCAGACCGGACTTCCTCAAGAAAGTCGGCGGGTTCCTGGGCCGGAGAGGGTTCCATTACGAGATCGTCAAGCCCACCGTAAACCGCCTTTGGGAAGAATTCGCACTCCCCTATCAAGAGCGCCTGGACGATACTGAAAAAATGGAGTGAAATGATGAATAACCCGTATTTATTGATTGCCGTCAGCGTTGGGGCGCTGTTGGTGGGTGGTCTGATCGGTTACCTGATCAAACAATCCATCATCGAAAACCAACGCAAAGCACAAAACCTGAAAGCCGATCACATCATCACGGAAGCCAAAGAACGCGCCCGTGAGATCGAATTGGAAGCCAAGGATGCCGCACTGCAGATCACCCAGAAGGCGGAAGAGGAACTCACCCGGCGCCGGATCGAGCTGACCAAAGAAGACGACCGCCTGCAGAAACGTCGTGATGAATTGGATCGGCGGCTGGAGAAATATGAAGAGCGCGAAAACCGCCTGAATAAACGCCAATCCAGCATCGACAGGCGCGCCAACGAAATTGACACGCTATACGAAGACGTAATGGCCGAGCTGCAGCGGGTCTCTGAGATGACCAAAGAGGAAGCCCGCGAGGTCCTGCTAGCCGAGACCGAGAAGGAATCCCGGGCGGACATGGCCCGCATCATCCGGCAGATCGAGACCGAAGCCCGCGAGAAAGGCAACAGCCGGGCCCGCGAATTGATCGCCGACGCCATCCAGCGCGTGGCCTCTGAGAAGGTCGCCGAGGTGACCACCTCCCTGGTGGAACTGCCCAACGAGGAAATGAAAGGCCGCATCGTCGGCCGCAACGGCCGCAACATCCGCGCCTTTGAGCAGGCCTCGGGCGTGGACATAATCGTAGACGACACTCCCGAAGCGGTCACCGTTTCCTGCTTCGACTCGGTCCGCCGGGAGATCGCCCGCCGGGCGCTTTCCCGCCTGGTCATTGATGGGCGCATCCATCCTGCCAATATCGAGAAGATCATTAAAGAAGAAAATGAACAAATGGAAGACGATATCCTGGAGTTCGGCGAGCAGGCCGCCTATGACGCCGGTGTCGCCGGGCTGCACAATGAAATCCTCAAGAAGATGGGTCGTCTGAAATTCCGCACCTCTTACGGCCAGAACCAGCTGGCCCATGCCGTGGAAACGGCCAAGATCGCCAGTGTGATCGCGGCCGAGTTGGGCGCGGACGTGGAACTGGCTAAAGCCGGCGCTTTCCTGCACGACCTCGGCAAGGCCATGGACCACAACACCGAAGGTACCCACGCCCAGATCGGGGCAGAATTTGCCCAACGCCACGGCGTGAACCCCCGCGTGGTCAACATCATCGCCTCACACCACCACGAAGTCGACCAGGAATCGGTCGAGGCCGTGATCGCCGAAGCCGCCGACGCGATCTCCGGCGCCCGTCCCGGCGCCCGCCGCGAGGACCTTGAGCAATACATCAAACGGCTGCGGACCCTGGAGAATATCGCCAACAGTTACAAAGGCGTCGAACACAGTTACGCCATCCAGGCCGGCCGGGAGGTGCGCATCATCGTCAAGCCGAACGAGATTGATGATGTGGAAGCCAACCGCATGGCGAAGAACATCGCCCAGCAGATCGAGGAGACCATGCAGTACCCCGGCCAGATCCGCATCACGGTCATCCGTGAGACCCGGGCAACCGAGTACGCGAAGTAGTTCAGTTATAGTTGAATATCAAAAGGCTGGCCGCAAAGACCAGCCTTTTTTTCTTGCCGTTGCGAGCGAAGCGAAACCATCCGGGACTGGCTTTGAGTTTAACCCTCTCCTAACAACTTAAGGTTTCTGCTGGCGATGACCGGATCGCTTAACTCCCCGCTTCGCTTCGGCACTTCACCCTCCGCCTTCGGCTCCGTCGCAATGACAACATTCTCTACAAAAACGGGTTATGCGCCCGCTCATACTCGACGGTGCTCTCCGGCCCATGCCCGGGCAGCAGGCGGGTCTCATCCGGCAGGCTAAAAACCTGTTCCCGGATCGACTTCAAGAGCAGGTCCAAATCCCCACCCTGCAAATCCGTCCGGCCGATCCCTTCCCGAAAGATCACATCCCCACAAATCAGGCAGCCCAACGCTGCACAATAAAACATCACGTGTCCGGGGCTGTGTCCCGGCGCAAAGCGCACGTTCACAACCGGCGCTCCACCGGGCGTCAGCGCCAGGTACATCCCATCCTCAAACGTAATCGCTGGCTCCGGCGGCTGCGCAACGGACATCCCGAACTGGCCCGCCCCACCTGCTCCGCGGTACCAGCCCAGGTCGGCCGGGTGCAGTCCCACCGGCAGCGGCGGGTCAAAGGCCGAGGCGATCTCGGCCGCGCCGGCCAGGTGATCGAAATGCGCGTGGGTCAGCCAGATCTGGCGCAGGGTCCAGCCAAGCGACTCGGCTCGGGCGAGGACAAACCGGCTGTCATAACTCGGGTCAATCACAACCGCATCGCCGCCATCAGCATCCCCCAGCAGATATACATTATTCGGCAGCGGCCCCAGTGTCTGGCGGACGATCTCAAGTTTCATCCAGAACCTCACTCTCCAATTCCACTTCCAGCGTCGCCGGCGCCGGTTCGGCGGCGTTCCGCCGAGCGAACCGCAGGCTCAGGAGGATCGTCACGCCCAGGAAGATCAACCCCACCGGGAAGGCGGACACGACTTTCAAATCTCTTGACATGACGCTGCTTTCTATGCTGCGCTGAAATCCTCAAGCGGCGCCACGGCGCGCGGCAGGTCCGTCAAGCTGGTCAGCCCGTTTTCAGTCACAACCACATCATCCTCGATCCGTACGCCGCCTTTGCCGGGCAGGTAGATGCCGGGCTCCACGGTGAAGGTCATCCCGGGCTGCAGGATCAGGTCATTGCCGCTGAAGATATAAGGCGGTTCATGCGCTTCCATCCCCAGGCCGTGCCCGGTGCGGTGCGTGAAGGCCTCACCGTAGCCGGCGGCTTCGATCTCGGCCCGCGCTGCCCGATCCACCTCGCCCGCCGCCATCCCCGCGCCGCCGGACTCACGCCCGGCGCGGTTGGCCGCCAGGACGACTTCCCCGATCCGGGTCAATTCCGCATCAACGGTCCCAAAGGTGAAGGTACGGGTGATGTCGGAGAGATAGCCTTCGAAGGAAGCGCCCCAATCCACCAGCAGCAGGTCGCCCGACCGCAAAGCGCGCTCGGTTGGCACGGCATGCGGGTTGGCGCTGTTTTCGCCCAGGGCCACGATCGGCTCAAAAGGTAATTCGGGATCGGACCCGACGCGCAGGAGCTGGATGATAAGTTCGTTGGCGATGGCCTTCTCGCTCATCCCCTCCCGCACCTGTGCGAGGGTCCTCAGCAGGGCACTCTGCGCGATCTGGGCGGCCAGGCGCATTTTGGTCACTTCCGCCTCATTCTTGCAGACCCGCAGCGCAGAAAGGGCCGGTTCCCCATCCACCAGTTCCATTTCGGGAAAGGCCGCACGCAGGTACTGAATTTCGAGGAAGCGCAGGCGTGTCGGTTCCACTCCCAGTCGGCCACGCTTCAATCCCAACGCAGCCGCCGCTCGGTCGAAGGCCGCCGGCCAGGTTGCGGGGTCATCACCGTAGGCGAAAGCCTGGAAGTCCGCCGCCGCCCCCACCAGCTTGCCCTGCTCCAATGCCGGGAGGACCACGGCCGCCTCACCTTTGCGGGTGACGATCAGCACCGTGGGCCGCTCCATCAGGTGAAAGTGCAGTCCGGAGAGATAAATCAGGCTCGGCCCGGGGTTGAGTGCCAGGGCGTCAAAGCCCTGCTCGTCCATCAAGGTAATTAATTTGTCCATGCGTTTATTCATTCACTCACCTTCATTTCATAATTGACGTTTATTATAATGTAAGCATTGAATGAGATGAAACAAATGGAAAAAATGGGGTCGTGGCTTGTCAAGTGTTGTAAATTGAATTTTGTGCTTCCAACTCTAATAACTCTTCAACAAGCTCAAACCTTGACCCCACACCGAATCACCCCTTTTTACCCCCTATTCCATGATAGAATAGAGCCATGTCTCGCCTGACCCCCGACGAAGTCCTTCTCGGCTTGCTCAAAGCCCGCCCCTCCCACGGCTACGAACTGCTGGAGCGGTTCCGCAGCCCCGCCCATCTCAGGCGGATCTGGAACATGAGCACCAGCCAGCTCTACGCCGTGCTCAAGCGGCTGGAACGCGAGGGCGCCATCACCGGGCGCGAGCTACCCCAGCCGGACGCGCCGCCGCGCACCGAATACGCGCTCACCTCCCTGGGCGAAGACCGGCTTGCCGCCTGGCTCGCTGACCCCGAGCCGCCCACCAGCATCCACCGCATCCGTGTCCTGTTCCTCTCCCGGCTCTATATCGCCACCCTGCTGGACCAGCCCACCGAGGGCCTGATCGCCCGCCAGCTGGCCGTCTGCGAGGCGCAGCGCAAAGCCATGCAGGGTAAAGCAGCCCGGCCGGCCTCATCCGTTGAAGCGCTCACGCTCGAATTCGTGATCGGGCAGCTGGATGCGGCCATCGCCTGGCTGCACAACATCGAAGCGCATCCGCTCACCCTCCCCGGCCTGGACTCGACCGATTAGGTCTGCTCAACCCTCATTAATCGACACCGATTACAATAAAGGACGCACTATGAAACAACATCTGACCCATCCATCTCTGCTCCTCCTTGCCGCCATCCTGGTGATCACCGGCTGCACGCCCACGGCCACCCCCGCGCCGACGGCGACCGAAGCCGTCACCCAACCCGCGCAAGAGACTGTAACTGAAGTCATAACCGAAGCGCCCACGCCCGACGCCCACTTCACCATCCAGGCGCCGGCCGATCTGCAGGCCGCGCTGACCGCCCTCTACGAGGCCTTCTTCGCCGGCGAGTTCCCAGCCTTCGTTGAAACGGAGGGCGACCTGCTGGCGTCGGCTGTTTCTGACGACGAATTCGTCCCGGCCGAGATTCCGGCCGCTTTCCTGCCGGACGCGGTCCTGATCCCGCAGTCCAACTCAACCGAGATTGCCAATTTCATCGCCTTCGCCATCTCCGCCGACGGGCAGCAGGCCCTGATTGACGCGGGTGAGCTCCCCGCCACCGTCACGGTCACCGACCAGGGCGGCAACGTGATCGAACTCGCCCAGCCCGTCCGCCGGCTGATCTCCACCTACGGCCCCGTCACCGCCATGATCTACAGCGTGAACGGGGAAGAAAGCCTGGTGGCCGCCAGCTACCTCGGCGCCCGCGATCCCTTCGGCGCGGCGGCGATGGAAAACATCGATCCCCGCTTCCAGGACCTGATCAGCGACGATTATTTCAACCAGACCGACTTCAACCTGGAGGAAGCCGCCCGGCTGGACCCCGACCTGATCGTGACCAGCCTCCGCACCGAATGGCTCGACACCGCCGCCGAACTCGGCATCCCCCTCGTGCTCTATGACGCCGAGACCCCCGACCGGCTCAAGGAAGCCATGCTGCTGACGGGCCGCCTGTTCGGCCCCCAATCCACGCTGCAGGCCAAGACCTGGGTGGACTACTACGACTGGGCCACCCAACTGATCCTCGATGAAACCCGGGTCATCGCCGATGCGGACCGCCCCACCGTGCTCTTCACCGGCACAGATCCCCAGCGCATCGCCAGCGGCGACATGTACCAGACCAGCCTGATCGAGATCGCCGGCGGCGTCTCCGTCAGCGCGGGCCTGACCGGCTACTGGAACGACGTCAACCTGGAACAAATCGCTGCCTGGGACCCGGACGTGATCATCGTCCCGCCCTACGGCGGCGCATCGGTGGAAGCCATCACCGAAAACCCCGACTGGCAGATCCTGACCGCTGTGCAGGAAGGCCGCGTCTATCGCATGCCCAAGCTCGTCGCCCCCTGGGATACGCCCGCGCCGGACTCCGTCCTCGGCATCATCTGGCTCGCCCAGCGCCTCTTCCCGGAGCTGGACACCCCGGACTGCGCCGAGCAGGCCGATTACTTCTATAACACCTATTACAACTACGCCATCTCAGCGGAAGAGATCAACACCATCTGTGCCCTCGACAGTGACTAACGCAAACCCCCGCTTTAAACGCACGGTCACCGGAGCGGCGCTGGTTGCCCTGCCGGTGATCCTCTTTATCCTGGCGCTGGTGCTCGGCCGCTACCCGATCAGCGTGCCGGATGTCGGCCGCGCACTGCTCTCGCCCCTCTTCCCGCACCTGGCGGCGGGCGTCCCCGATGTGGCCCGGCAGCTGGTCCTGCGGATCCGTCTGCCGCGCGCCCTGGCAGCTCTGCTGATCGGCGCCAGTTACGGCGGCACCGGCGCGGCTTTCCAGGCCATCTTTAAAAACCCCTTGGTCGACTCGAACATCCTCGGCGTCACCTCCGGGGCAGGTTTCGGCGCCGCGCTGGCCCTGCTGCTGGCCCGCACCCATGTCGAAGTGCAGCTTTTCGCCTTCACTTTCGGCCTGCTGGCGGTGGGGCTGGCCTTCTTTGGCAGCCGGCTCTACAAGTCCTCCCCGCTGCTGGTGCTCACGCTGATGGGGATCCTGATCGGGTCGCTGTTCGGCTCCCTGACCGCGCTGCTCAAATACCTGGCCGACCCGCTGGACACGCTCCCCGCGATCACCTTCTGGCTGCTGGGCAGCCTGGCGACCACCACCTGGAGCAAGTTAGCCGTGCTGGGCGTCGTCACCCTGCTGGGGCTGATCTTCCTCGTGCTGATCCGCTGGCGCCTGAACGTGCTCTCGCTCGGCGATGCCGAAGCCCAGGCCCTCGGCCTGAACCCGGCCCGCACGAAATTCTGGATCATCATCGTCGCCACGCTGATGACGGCCGCGGCCGTCTCCGTCAGCGGCGTGATCGGCTGGGTCGGGCTGGTGATCCCGCACGCCGGGCGGCTGCTGGTCGGCCCGGACCACAAGCGCCTGATGCCGGCCTCGATCCTGCTGGGGGCTGCCTTCCTGCTGCTGATCGACAACATCGCCCGCACCCTCCTGCCGGGTGAGATCCCCCTGGGCGTGCTCACCGGCCTGGTCGGTGTGCCGGTCCTGATTCTGCTCCTGCGCCGCGGCCGGACGGGTTGGTGAGCATGCGTCTGGAAGCCAACGCCCTTTCCTTTTCCTACCTGCCCGGCAAGCCCGTCCTGCAGGACATCTCGCTCAGCATCGACTCGGGTGAAACGCTCTACATCCTGGGCCGCAACGGCAGCGGCAAGACCACGCTGCTCTCCTGTCTGGCCGGCCTGCTTCAACCCGCCGCCGGCGAGGTCCTGCTGGACGGGCAGAGCATTCAATCGCTTTCCCCGGCCGAACGGGCCCGCCGGATCGGCCTGATCCCGCAGATGCACACCCCGGTCTTCGGCTACACCGTGACCGAGATGGTGATGATGGGCCGCGCACCGCACCTGGGCTGGCTCGGCTCGCCCGCGCGGGAGGACCATGCCATCGTCGAAGAAGCGCTGGCCCAGGTCGGTATTTTTGAACTGCGCGACCGCCCCTATACGGAGATCAGCGGGGGGGAGCAGCAGCTTGTGCTCATCGCCCGCGGCCTGGCCCAGCAATGCCGCCTGCTCCTGATGGATGAACCCACCGCCCACCTCGACCTCAGCAACCAGCACCGCGTGCTGGAGATCACCAGCCAGCTCAGTGAACGGGGCATCGCCTTCATCATCAGCTCCCATTCCCCCAACAATGCCCTGGCCTATGCCGGACGAGTGCTGCTGCTCACGGACGGCCGGGTGACGGCCAGCGGCACGCCCCGGGAGACGCTGACCGAAGCGCAGCTCTCGGCGGTCTACGGCCTGCGGGCAGAGGTCATCACCCACAGCGATGGCAGCCCCGCCGCCGTTATCGCCCAGCGGCCAATGCCCCTGACGCCCGAATCGCTCCAGGACCCTGAAAGCCCCCTGCGCGCGATTTTTACCCGAAGCGAACACACCCCGCAGCTGATCCTGGTCACCGGTCTCAGCGGCGTGGGCAAGACCACCTGGTGCACGCGCCTGATCGAACTGGCCCGCAGCGGGGGATACAGCGTGAGCGGCCTGCTCTCGCCCAGCCTTTTCCGGGATGGCCACAAGGTGGGCATTGAAGCCGTGAACCTTGAAAACAGCGACCACCGCCAGCTGGCCGCGCTGCGCGAGGACAACGCCGCCCGGGTCAGCACCCCGCGTTGGGCCTTCGACCCCGAGGCGCTGGCCTGGGCCAACCAGGTCCTGGCCGAAGCGGATGACAGCGACCTGCTGGTGATTGACGAACTCGGGCCATTGGAATTCAAACGCGGTGAAGGCCTGACCGCCGGGTTGGCGCGGCTGGACGCCGGGGACTACCGCGTGGCCGCGGTCGTGGTCCGCTCCGCTTTGCTGCCGCAGGCACTGCAACGCTGGCCGGACGCGATCATCGTCAACGGCGGCACCCTCCCCCACCCCAACAACCCAGTGTAGTCCTGTCATTGCCTGTGAAATCGTGAGGCGGGTTAATCCCTGTAGCGCGGCAATTCTTGAGCTTATTATTAGAATCACTAAGGCAATTAACTTGAACTCAATATGAACTCAAAGACCCCCGGAATTTTGAACTCCCGGGGGTCTACAATCTCGAGTGAAAGTTAACACGAAAATGATCCAATGTGTACGCTATCTTACTGTCACGTATGGCGGTAGTGCTATACGTGACCTGCGTTTCTCTATCCCTTCATTATCAGGTTCAATATTAGATCTAAAACAGTTAATCTAAAATAGTTACACTTGACAAAGGTCTGTTTCTCTGTATAATAGTAATGTAAGCGTTTACAGTAATTAGCTTATTTTTTACATAAAAATGTAACATATCGTCAATGTTTACATTTTGTTACATTCAGAAGGGCGGCACTGACACCCTCACCAAAATTAAGCCGCCTTTGAACCTCGGCTCAGGTACACCATATTTGATCGGCCATTCACCCTCACCTGATTATTGAGAAGGTCGTCGATTAATGCCCCACACCATTAAAGATATCGCAGATAAGTTAGAGGTTTCCACCGCTACGGTGAGCCGGGCACTGCGGGGGCTGCCCAATGTGGCCCCTTCGACCAGATCGCGTGTGCTCCAAACCGCCAAAGAACTGAACTATTCCATTGACCCCCGGGCTTCGCGCCTGGCTTCCGGCCGCACGATGAACATCGGCATTGTCATGCCGCTGGTCGACACCTGGTTTTACAGCAAACTGGCCACCGCGGCCGAGGCGATGCTGATCGGCAGCGACTACTACGTCACCCGTTACAATGTTGACAGCCTCAGCGACCAAACCGACCACCTCAAGCGGCTTTCAGCGGGTCGCCATGTCGATGGGCTGATCGTAGCCACCGCCGCCCTGGGGAAAGAAGACATTGATATTCTCCGCAATTTAAAGGTCCCGGTCGTAACCGTTGAAACCAGGACTGAAGATTTCGCCTCAATCAGCATTGATAATGCACAGGCGGCCCAGATTGCTACCCGCTATCTGATCAACCTGGGACACGAGCGTATCGGGATCATCACGGGCTTACAGGATGACCCGATGCACTTCTCCGTGCCCCAGGAGCGTTTGGCGGGGTACCATGCCGCCCTGGAAGAATACAAACTGGAAACCCGCCCCGGACTTGAAGTGTCTGGGAATTTCTCCCTGGCAGGAGGCGCAGAGGCAATGATCGAACTGCTCTCTGTCCGTTACCCGCCCACGGCCATTTTTGCTTTTTCTGATGAAATGGCGATCGGCGCACTCAAGTCCATCCGCGAGATGAATTTACGCGTGCCCGAAGACATTTCAGTGATCGGTTTCGACGATCATGACATTGCTGAATATGTTGGCCTGACCACCATCCACCAACCTGTCGTGGAATATGGGGAAAAGGCCGTTTCCATTATATTAGACATGATTGAGAATCCCGGGGATACCACTCGGCCTCATCTGGAATTGGACACACAATTAGTCGTACGTTCCACAACAGGCCCACCCATGCGGTAGGGGGAATCCCTTACGCCGGCAGCTTGTATGCCGGCCGTTGTTACCATCCACCAGCCTTTAGATAAGGAGGTGATAATTCGAGGACCCCAAAAAGCAATATCCAAAAACTCACCATTATTCAAATTAAATTAGGAGGATAAGACAAATGAAACGTTTACTTGTTATTTTGACCCTGGTGCTCAGCACAGTTGTTCTGGCCGCATGCGGCAGTCAGCCCGTTGAGCCCACCACCGCGCCCGAAGACGGTGCGATGGAAGAACCCCCATCGGATGAGCAAGCCACGGAAGAAGAAGCTGAGCCGACCTCGGAAGAGCAAAAGGTTGTCACCATCTTCGGCGCCTTTGTGGATACAGATGCCGAACGCTTTGAGGCCTCGATGGCTCCCTTTGAAGAACGCACAGGCATTGACGTACAGTATGAAGGCTCCGGCGACTTTGAGTCCCTGATCACGGTGCGCGTTGAAGGCGGCGACCCCCCCGATATTGCAGCTTTCCCCCAACCCGGCTTGATGGCCGATTTCGCCCGCAACGGCGATCTTGTTGATCTCAACACGTTCATGGACCGGGACTACCTTGAAGGTCAGTATATTGATGCCTGGCTCGATCTGGCAACTGTGGACGACATGATGGCGGGCGTTTGGTATCGTGCAAACGTCAAGAGCCTGGTTTGGTATCCCGTGGCCGAATTTGAGAACGCAGGCTATGAAATTCCCCAGACCTGGGATGAAATGATTGCCCTGAGCGACCAGATGGTCGCGGATGGTTATACCCCCTGGTGCATCGGCATGGAAAGCTCCGGCGCAACCGGCTGGGTCGCCACGGACTGGATTGAAGACGTGATGCTGCGCATCCATGCTGACACTGTGTACGACCAATGGGTCAACCATGAGATTCCCTTCAATTCCCCCGAGGTCCAGCAAGCAGCTGAAATCGTCGGCGATATCTGGTTCAAGGACGGTTATGTCCTGGGCGGCACCGACTCCATCCTGACCACGCCCTTTGGCGATTCCCCGACACCGCTCTTCGAAGATCCGCCAGGCTGTATGCTGCACCGCCAGGCCAGTTTTATCGCGGGCTTCTTCCCCGAGGGCGCAACCGTTGGCCCTGATGGCGATGTGAATTTCTTCTATCTGCCCCCCATTGACACCAGCGTTGCTGAAATGCCCGTGCTGGGTGCAGGTGACATCATGTCCATGTTCAATGACCGCCCTGAAGTCCGCCAGGTGATGGAATACCTGTCCACGGGTGAAAGTCTGAAGGCCTGGATTGAACTCGGCGGCGTCGTCAGCCCCCACAAGGACGCTCAACTCGATTGGTACACCAATGATGCCGACCGCGGCTATCAGGAGATCCTGCTCAACGCCTCCACATTCCGCTTCGACGGCTCCGACCTCATGCCCGGCGCAGTTGGCGCAGGCACGTTCTGGGAAGGTATGGTGGATTGGGTAAGCGGTGACGATCTGACCGATGTGCTGACCAAGATCGAAGAAAGCTGGCCTGAATAAATTAGGCCGCTTAGCATCGTTAACGATCAAAAAAGCCCCTGAGAGGCGCTTTGCAAAGCGCCTCCCAGAGACCCAAACCGGAGCAACGCTTTGTACTCTGGATAAATACCTGAAGGGTTGCTCCGACTTAATTATAAGCGCAATATGGGCCGGGGAGACCGGTACTTTCTCCCCGGCAGATAACAGGAGGATCAACTCATGCAAAATGCGAGCGAGAAAAAACGCATGCCGCTGAGGGACCTGACGGAGAACCCCACGTTCCGCTTGCTCGTCGCGGTCATCGGCCTGGTTCTCCTGGTGGGTGCAATGTGGTTCAGTATCCGCTTCATGAGCCAGGATAACGCCCCCAAATGGGCAACCGCATTTGTCGCCCTGTTTGTTGGCACCTTAGGCTCGGCAGCGTTTTTCTACTTCAGTGACAATTTAGTGGGGAACCTCCCCAGCCGCATTGCCCACGTACTGCGCCCTTATGTTTTTATCGGGCCGGCGTTGCTGCTGCTTGGTTTCTTCCTGGTCTACCCTGGGGTTTCCACCATCATCCTCAGTTTTCAAAACCGGAATTCATCCGCCTTCGTCGGACTCCAAAATTATATCAACGCCTTTACCGACAGCGATTTTTTATTGATCTTCCGCAACAACATTTTATGGATGATCACGGTGACCTTTTTTTCGGTGGCCTTTGGCCTGCTGATTGCTGTGCTGGCTGACCGTGTCAAAGCGGAATCGATCATCAAGTCGCTGATTTTCATGCCGATGGCCATCTCGTTTGTCGGCGCCAGCGTCATTTGGCGCTTCGTCTATTATTACCAGCCGCCCGGACGAGAACAGATCGGGCTGCTTAATGCCATCAGGGTCGCCTTAGGCGGTGACCCCGTGGCCTGGATCACCAAACGTTCGACTGAGATTCCCTTCTTCACCAATTTTTTCGCAAGGATGGGGCTGGACGTCACTTTTCCGCTGAACACTTTCCTGCTGATCGTGATCATGATCTGGATGCAAACCGGCTTCGCCATGGTGGTTATTTCTGCGGCCATCAAAGGCGTACCCAGTGAATTGCTGGAAGCGGCGCGCATAGATGGCGCGAATGAGGTCCAGGTTTTCTTCCGGATCATCATTCCTTCGATCCGCCCCACCATTCTCACCGTTGTGACCACTATTCTTATTTTGGTCCTCAAGGCCTTTGACATTGTTTTTGTCATGACCAGCGGGCAATTCAATACGCAGGTGATCGCGAATGAAATGTATCAACAGATGTTCAAATGGCGCGACTTTGGGATGGGCAGCACCTTGGCCGTGATCCTCTTTATCGCCGTCATTCCCGTTATCGTTAATAATATTCGCAGTTGGCAGAGAGAAAGGTGAGCCGGATGACAATCACAAATCACTCCGAACAGGTCGCCAGCCGAGGCGTACGTGGCAATAAATTTCGACAGTTCTTCAACCAATCCTTGGTGCGGATCATCCTCATCGTGGTAGTGTTCATCTGGACGCTGCCGACCGTTGGACTGCTGATCAGTTCTTTTCGCTCACCAGATGCCATCCGCACGACGGGCTGGTGGACGGCCCTCCAAACGCCGTTTGAGATCACCCAATGGACGCTGGAAAACTACAATTATGTGCTCACCTCGGATCGGATGGGAGCGGCATTCCTCAACAGCTTGCTGGTTTCTATCCCGTCGACCATCATCCCCATTACTGTGGCGGCTTTTGCCGCCTATGCCTTTGCCTGGATGAAATTCCCGGGCCGCGATCTGCTATTTAGCATCGTTGTCGGGCTGATGGTTGTCCCGTTGCAAATGGCCTTTATCCCCGTTTTGCGTGTCTATAGCAATCTAGGTCTGAATGGCTCCTTCCTGGGGGTCTGGCTGGCGCATACCGGTTTTGGCCTGCCGCTGGCGGTGTTTCTGCTGCATAGCTATATCGCGGGCTTACCAAGCGAGTTGATCGAAGCCGCTTCCATCGATGGCGCTTCCCATTTTACGACCTTCACCCGTTTGGTGTTACCGCTTTCTGTGCCCTCCATCGCCTCTTTCGCCGTTTTCCAGTTCCTCTGGGTATGGAATGACCTGCTGGTGGCCCTGGTGTTCCTGGGAACCGGGCCGGAGGTCACTATCGTGACGTCACGCCTGTCTGAAATGGTAGGCTCGCGCGGTCAGGACTGGCATGTCCTGACAGCAGGGGCGTTCATCAGCATGCTCCTGCCGATCATCGTCTTCTTCGCCCTTCAGCGCTACTTTGTGCGCGGTTTGCTGGCGGGATCGGTCAAGGGATAGCCCTTCCAGATCGTCACCGTTATACTGACAGTTCCCCGGTCGGGTCGGTTTTCCTGATGGATTTGGTTCACCGCCCGAACCGGGCCACAAGGGACATCAGCCGCCCGCTCTCCAGGGCCGCCCACCTGCCCCGCCTGTTGACCCGCTAATTTGCTCTAGGCAAGATCGGAGATTTGACATGCGTCTACAAGCTTTTATCCTGGACCTGGATGGGGTCTTGACCAATACAGCAGAATACCATTTCCGGGCCTGGCTGCGCCTGGCCGAAGAAGAGCACGTCCCCTTCAACCGCGAGAAAAACGAGCAGTTACGGGGGGTCTCCCGGCGCCGCTCTCTGGAGATCCTTTTGGGGGAAGTGCTGCCCCGCTATTCCGAAGCGCAGATACAAGCCATGATGGCCCGCAAGAACACCTACTACCGCGAGATGCTGCAGCAGATCACGAGCGACGATTTCCTGCCCGGCGCGCAGGAGCTGCTGGATGATTTACGCGCCCACGGGCTGAAGATCGCGATTGGTTCAGCCAGCAAGAACACGCCGCTGGTATTAGAACGCTTAGGCATCCTGAACGCGTTCGACGCCATTGCAGACGGCAACAGCGTGGCGCGCAGCAAGCCCGCCCCAGATGTCTTTCTGCACGCCGCGGACTTACTCCATACCCCGCCTGCCCAATGCGCTGTGGTTGAAGATGCCCAATCGGGCATTGCGGCCGCACTCGCGGCCAAAATGTTTGCTGTGGGGATTGGGCCTCAGGAGCGCGTGGGCCAGGCTCACTTGCGGTACCCCGACACAGCACAAATAGACCTTGAGGATATCCTCACCACGTTTGAACAACACCAAACCTGATAATCCGGCCGACAAGGACCTGAAACGGTTTTTAAATCCAAGCTTATCGACAAGGAAAAATGAACATCATGCAATTGCAAAATAATCTTCAAACAAAAACGGGATGGGAGATTATCGAAACAACCTTCAACGCCGATCAATTGTCCACAACGGGCAGCAATTTCATGATCGGGAACGGCTATCTTGGCTATCGCGGTACGCCGGCAGAGTGGACGGCAGAGCAGTTTGTGGCCTGTATCGTCAGTGACACGTACGACGCTGCGGTGGATGGCTGGCGCGAGTTATGCAATGCCCCCAACGGGCTGTTTACGGCGTTATCTATCAATGGCGAAAGCCTCTCATTGTTTGCAGGTCAAACGCACGCTTACCAGCGCACCCTGGATATGCAGCACGGCTTATACCAACGCACACAAAAGTGGGAAAGCCCTTCCGGGAAACAAATCGAGGTCGAGGTGGAGAAGTTCGCCAGCCTTGACAACGTGCATTTGCTCGTGATGCGCTACGCTTTCCGGCCTGTTCGGGCAGCCCGGGTGGAATTAATAACCGGGATCGACGGCAAGGTTTGGGAATTGAACGGCCAACATTTCAAATCCTATCAATGCTTTGTCCAGGACGAGCTCATCGGCGTTGAAACCATCACCCGGGAGCAAAATATTCAGCTGGATGTCGTTGAGGGGCTGGAGATCGCTGGCGCGACGCCGCGAACAACAGAGCGCGTGCAGTCCTCCGATAGGTCCATGCGGCAGATGGTTTTTGATTTGGAAGCCGGGCAGCAGGTGGCGCTCCAAAAAGTGGTCGCCGTTTACACGAGCAACGACGGCCCCACGCCGCGCAAACGGGCCGAGGCGGACGTCCAAAACGCGCTTAAGGCCGGCCATGCCCTTTTGAAGGAGGTCCATCAGAAGTGTTGGGCCAATATCTGGCAAACCACCGATGTTAAAATTGCAGGGCACCTTGAAGACCAGACCATCACCCGATTCAACCTTTATCAGAACCTGATTGCAACCCCCCGCCACGCAGAACTGCCCATTGGCGCGCGCGGGTTGTCTTGCCAGGTCTATCAGGGAGCGGCTTTTTGGGACCAGGAGCTGTTCAACTTGCCCGTTTTTCTATACACCGACCCGCATATCGCCCGCAGCATCCTTAAATATCGCTACAACACCTTGGATGGCGCCCGCAAAAAGGCGCAAAGACTGGGTTACTACGGCGCTTTCTATGCCTGGACCAGCGGGAAGACCGGGGAGGAACTGTTCCCCGACCATTTTTTCACCGACGTGCTCAGCGGCAGAAAAGTACGCAACCATTTCAATGACTGGCAGATCCATATTTCCCCCGACATTGTTTATGCCGTATGGCAATATTACAACGCAACCGGAGACTGGGATTTTGTCACAGACTATGGTGCAGAGATCCTCTTTGAGGTCGCCCAATTCCTGGTATCGCACGTGTACTTCAAAAAAGATAGGGGGCGTTTCGAATTCATCCGGCTGCTGGGCCCGGATGAATACCATGAGAATGTGGATAACAACGCTTTTACGAACTATATGGCGCAGTTTGCTTTGGAGAAAGCCCTCGTCGTTGAGGCGCGGATGCAGCGCGATGCACCGGAAAAGCGGGAAGCCCTGCTGGCCCGCCTGGGCCTGGACGCCACAGACATTCAGAATTGGCAAGAGGCTGCCGACTTGATCTACCTCCCCCAACCGGACAGCCGAACGCGGCTGCTCGAACAATTCGACGGCTATTTTAACCTGGAAGATGCAACGCCCGAAGACCTGCGGCAGCGCCTGGTACACCCGGACGAATACTGGGGCTGGCCCAACGGCGTGGCAGTTGAAACACAAGTCCTGAAGCAGGCCGACGTGCTCCAGCTTTTCGCAGTGCTGGATAACTTCCCGGCAGACGTGATGCGCGCCAATTTTGATTATTACGAACCGCGTACCGAGCATGGTTCGTCGCTCAGCCCCTCCGTACATTCGCAGATCGCGAGCAGGATCGGTTATTCCAAAATGGCGTATGCGTATTTCAAGCAGGGCGCCACTATTGACCTTTACAACGCCAGTAAGAAAGTAAACAGCGGCGGTTCCTTCCTGGGGGGCATTCACACGGCCGCCTGCGGCGGTACCTGGCTAATGCTGGTTCAGGGTTTTGCCGGCTTCTCTTTGGGCGAGGGCGGGGTTATTAATTTCTCACCCGCTTTGCCTGAAAATTGGGATGGCCTGGCTTTCCGGTTGAGCGTGCGCGGGAATGGCCTGGCAGTGAATCTGACCCGGGAGAACTTAATATTGAAGGCAGAGGAAAGCAACGCGACACCCCTCACCATCAAAGCGCACGGCCAAACCGTGAGCCTGGAACCAGGCGAGACCCAAATACTGCCACAGGCTGCATAAATTCAAGGCAGCTCGACACAGCGGCACGGCCTCCAAAAACCTTCTGGACGGCGACAGTGCTGACAGGTGAAGCGCGGTCACTCAGTCCGGGTTTTTCGTTTCATTATAAGCAAAAAGAATAAAATTCCCAAAAACAGGCCCTCTGAGGTATAATTAAGGCATTCTAAAAGTACACCAATCGCCTCCTCTCAGGTTCCTTGGAGGTGATTGTTGTGTAAAGCATGAGTGAAATTAAGATGAAGGAAATTACAAATGACGGATGACATGGGCATTGTCCAACAAGTTGACATCGACAACCAGATGCGGGAGGCCTATCTCGACTATGCCATGAGCGTGATCGTGGCGCGGGCCTTACCCGACGTGCGGGACGGACTCAAACCCGTCCACCGCCGGATCCTGTATGCCATGCGGGACATGGGCATCCGGGCGAACTCGTCCTACAAAAAATCCGCCAGGATTGTTGGCGAGGTGTTGGGCAAGTACCATCCCCACGGCGACATGGCCGTCTACGACGCCATGGCCCGGATGGCCCAGGACTTCTCCCTGCGCTACCTGATGGTCGATGGTCAGGGGAACTTCGGTTCCATCGACGGCGACTCACCGGCTGCCATGCGCTATACAGAAGCGCGGCTTTCGCAGATGGCTGAGGAAATGCTGGTGGACCTGGACAAAGAAACCGTCGATTTCGTCGAAAACTTTGATGGTTCATTGGAAGAGCCCCAGGTCCTGCCTTCCCGGCTGCCCAACCTGCTGCTCAACGGCTCCTCCGGCATCGCGGTCGGTATGGCCACCAACGTCCCCCCTCACAACCTGCGGGAACTGGTCGCCGCCCTGAACCACCTGATTGACCGCTATGACCAGATGGACGATGTCAGTGTAGAAGAGCTGATGGAGTTCCTGCCCGGCCCGGATTTCCCCACCGGCGGCATCATCGTCGGCGATGAAGGCATCCGCCAGGCCTACAGCACCGGCCGGGGCCGGATCATCATGCGGGGCACAGCCGTGATCGAAGAAGGCCGCGGCGGCAAGTACGTCATCACCATCACCGAAATCCCCTACCAGTTGAACAAGACCACCCTGATCGAACGGATCGCCGAACTGGCCCGCGAAGGCCGGCTCGATTCGATCACCGACCTGCGTGATGAATCGGATCGCAACGGAATGCGGATTGTGGTGGAGCTCAAACGCGGTTCGCAGCCCAAACGGGTCCTGAACCAGCTTTATAAATACACCCCGCTGCAATCCACCTTCGGCGCGCAGATCCTGGCCCTGGTCAACGAGGAACCCCGCCTGCTCACGCTCAAACGAGCGCTGCAGTTCTACCTGGAACACCGCCAAAACGTCATCACCCGGCGCACGGAATTTGAACTGAGGAAAGCCAAAGCCCGGGTCCACATCCTGGACGGGCTGCTGATCGCCCTGGCGAACCTCGACGAGGTGATCAAGACCATCCGCGAATCGGAAGACGCAGACACCGCCAAGGAAAACCTGATCTCGCGCTTCAGCCTGTCAGAACTCCAGGCTCAGGCCATCCTTGACATGCAGCTGCGCCGGCTGGCAGCGCTGGAGCGCCAGAAGATCCTCGATGAGCATAAAGAGGTCATGGCACAGATTGAATACTTCGAAGACCTGTTGGTCCATCCCAAGAAGATCCTCGAGATCATTCGCGAGGATCTCAATGAGATCGCGGAAAAATACGGCGACGAGCGCCGCACGGTGATCGCCCCCGACGCCGACAACGACCTTTCTGAAGAAGCGCTGGTCAAGAAGGAAGAGGTCTTCGTCAGCATCACCCAGAAGGGTTATATCAAACGGGTATCCGAGACCACCTACCGCTCGCAGGGACGCGGCGGCCGGGGCGTGATCGGCCAGTCAATGAAAGACGAAGATGAAGTTAAATTCTTCCTGCGCTGCCACACCCTGAGCGTGCTGCTGTTCTTCACTGACAAGGGCAAGGTCTATTCCGAGAAGGTTTGGCAGCTGCCGGACGAAGGCCGCACCGGCCGCGGGATCCCGCTCTTCAATATCATCAACATTGACCCGGACGAAAAAGTTACCGCGGTCGTCCCTGTGGCAGACTTCGAAAAGGCCAATTACTGCACCCTGGCAACGGTCAGAGGCCGGGTCAAACGGGTGAAACTGGCCGAATTTGAATCCGTACGTCCTTCGGGATTGATCGCCATGAACCTGGATGAGGACGACCATCTCGGCTGGGTTTGCCTGACGGGCGGCGAGAATGAGATCATGCTGGTCACCCGCAACGGCCAGGCGCTGCGCTTTGCAGAAACGGAAATCCGCCCGATGGGCCGGCAGGCGATGGGCGTGATCGGCATCCGCATGCGCCCTGGTGACGAACTGGCCGCGATGGAAGTGGTCGAACCCAAGGGCTACCTGCTGGTGGTGACTGAGAAAGGCTTCGGCAAGCGCACCCCGCTGAGCGAATACTCGCCCAAGGGACGTGCCACCATGGGGATCGCCACCATCGACAAACGGGCTGTCAAAACCGTGGGCAAGATCACCGAAGCCCGGGTCGTGCAGGAAGCGGATGAGGTCTCCCTGATCTCCAGCGGCGGGATCGTGATCCGCATCGCCGTCGCCGATATCTCCGTGCAGGGCCGGGCCACCCGGGGCGTGACGATCATGCACCTGGAAGCCGGCGACTCCGTCGCGGCCATGGCCAGGATTCCGGAATAGCACTACCTGGATGGAATTACAAGCGCCCGGTGGCAGATAACACCGGGCGCTTTTCTTTGTCACTGCACCAAAGAGCCGCCCCAAACGAGGCGGCTCTGACTTCATAAATCTGTTTTTTGCCTGCGAAGGCGCCCGTCAACTGCGCAGTTCGGCCCCAAGCGACTTATCCAGCAGGAACACGATTTTCTGCCGCAGTTTGCTCACTTCCTTATCCGTCAGCGTGCGGTCCGGGGCAATATAGGTCAGGCTGAAGGCCAGGCTCTTCTTGCCCTCGCCCACCTGTTTCCCCTTAAAAATATCAAACAGCTGCACCTTCGCCAGGTATTCTCCGCCGCCCGTGCGGATCACGTCTTCCACCTGCGCGGCCGTGACGTCATCATCCACCACCACGGCCAGGTCTTCCAACACCGGCGGATAGGTTGCGACGGGTTCCACGTCAAACAGGATTTTGCCGGCGTCCAGGAGCGGAGCCAGGTCAAACTCGGCCACATAAACCGGGGCATCGCCCAGCTCGTAATTCGCCTTGACCAGCGGATGCAGCTCCCCGAATACGCCGACTCGCTCGCCGTCAATCAACACCTCGGCCGCTTTTCCGGGGTGCAGGCTGGGATGCCGCCCGGCCTGGAACGTAACACCATCGATATGCAGCCCGGCCAGCATACCTTCTATAATGCCTTTCAGG
>WOYI010646297.1_pt4 | contig 47582 bp, 47 predicted proteins | sample 6423411 | NCBI WGS metagenome assembly WOYI01 (sample SAMN13441803, study PRJNA592873) | oil field metagenome | biome: oil field; feature: oil-well bore; material: oil-contaminated soil; isolation source: oil-contaminated soil from oil-well borehole | place: Germany: Wietze | collected 2016-10-18 ... | reverse complement strand
AGGCGTCCAGATCGTCGAGGTCGTCCAGTTCATCGTCGAGGTCATCGTCGAGGTCATCGTCGAGGTCCTCATCGAGATCGTCGTCCGGGGCTCCGTCGCTCTCGGTGCCGCCGTCCTCGTCCTCGTTCCCGGCCGCAGCCGCTGCTTGCGCGGCCTGATACTCGGCCAGGCGCTCGGCCCACGGCACCCAGTCCGGCGCGAGGAGCGCGCCGTCGCCGGGCAGCAGCTCGACCTCGAGCACCGTGGGTTCGGCCCCCTCGACCACGGCGAGACTGACGGTCCAGAACCACGAGGGATACCCGGGCTGCGTGTTCGCGAAACGGAGCGACACGACCCCGTCCTGCTCGACCGCGTACCCTTCAGGGGCTCCGACGGTGCCCGGAGGCGTGATCTCGTGCAGGGCGGCGAGCGCCAGGTCGCGGGCTCCCAGCAGCCGCTCGTCCGGCTGCGGGTCAGGCATCAAGATCATCGGCGACCTTGCGCAGAATCGCCGCGACCTTCTTGCCGTGCGCGGGGCTCGGATAGTTGCCGTGGCGCAGGTCTCCACCGACGTTGTCGAGGAGCGAGACGAGGTCCTCGATCACGACGGCCATGTCGTCGGCCTTCATGCGGTTGCGCTTGGCGAGGGTCACCGGCTCGTCGAGCACCCGCACGGCGAGCGCCTGCAGTCCGCGCTTGCCGTCGGCGACGCCGAAGTCGAGCCGCGTCCCCGGCTTGAGACCCGTGGTACCGGCAGGAAGAGCGGTCGCGTGCAGAAAGACGTCCTGGCCATCGTCGCCCGAGATGAAGCCGAAGCCCTTCTCCTCGTCGTAGAACCTGACCTTGCCGGTGGGCATCTCAACCTCGCTGATCGACACCCGCGATGCGGGTACCTGCTGTGGGGGCATCCGGCCGTGGGGACACGGCGAACGGGCGCCGGATGGCACCACATCCAGCCTACGGCACCGCCACCGCGGCGAAGCGTGATGCGCAGTAGGCTGAGTCCGATGTCCTCCTCGACTCCCCCCTCACGCGACGATCTGCCGGTTCGCCGCATCGACCGCATCCTCGCCTTCATGTCGCTCGGGCTGTTGGTCCTGTCGATCATCTGCTTCATCGCGATCATCATCGGCACCTCCTCGGGCCTCGAGTACTCCGACTTCCAGACCGGTGTCTGGCCGGTGGTCAGTGCGCTGCTGTACGTCGCGCCGATCATCGCGTTCCTGTTGCTGCTGAGCGTGCTGATCATGACCTTCATCCGGAGGGCACGGGAGAGCAAGGGCCGCTGACGTGGCGGCCTCGGACGCACGTTCCCTCGCGAGCCGCATCGCACAGCTCGATGACCCCACGCTGACGGACATGCTGGCCCTTCGCCGCGTCTCGGCCTCGGTGGCCTGGTCCGACGCGTTCGACGCGGCCGATGCGCTGCTCGATCCGGCGTCCGTCTCCCGCGCGCTCATCGAGTTGTCCGCAGACGACGCCGATGCGCTCGACGCAGCCCTCGAGAGCGGCGGAGCGATCCCGGACGGCGTGTCTCGCGATCGACTGAGCGCACGCGCACTGGTCGACGACGAGGGCCGCCCCTACGCCTCGGTCGCCGCGGGTCGGGCGCTCGTCAACCGCGTCGCACCGAGGCCCGCGAGTTCGAATGCGCCGGTCGCGGCAGCGAGCGATGACCACGCGGCCGAGCTTGCGTTCGAGGCCTCGGCCGCACTGGCCGACATCCTGCAGGCCACGCTCATCCTGCCCGTCTCCCGCATCGGCTCAGGTCTGCTGGGCGCGGCCGACCGTCGCCGGCTCGTCGAATCCGGAGCCGCCCCGGACGGCCGCGGCGCGGACGAGCTGATCGCCATCGCAGAGCGCGCGGGACTCCTCGCGGTCGATGACCGGCACTGGCTGGTGACGCGCGCCGGCATCGAATGGATGAGCCTGGGCACCGTCGACCGGTGGGAGTCGGTGGCGCGCCGTCTGCGCGAAGCGCTTCCCTCGGCCGTGCGCACCGTGGAGGGCGGGTGGATGCCGGTGGCCGAGTGGCCGACGGCCTATCCGTTCGATCCGACGTGGCCGAACCGGGCGGCGGTCCTGCGCGGACAACTCGAACGGTGGGCCGTCGTGGCCGCCGATGGCGAGCCGGCCGGCTGGGCACGGCGATTCGCCGCGGGTGGCGATGCCGATCTCGGCGCGCTTCAGGCACGGCTGCCGCCGGAGGTGGACCGCGTGTACCTGCAGAACGATCTCACGGCGATCGCTCCGGGACCGCTGGCTCCTCAGCTCGACATGCGCCTGCGCCTCATGGCGCGCCGCGAGTCACGGGCCCAGGCATCCACGTATCGCTTCACGGCCGAGACGCTGTCCGAAGCCTTCACGGCGGGCGAGACCGCAGACACGGTGCGCGAGTTCCTCACCGCGCTGTCACTGACGGGTCTGCCGCAGCCGCTCGCGTACGAGATCGAGCGGTCGGCGAGCCGGCACGGCGCGCTCCGGGTGGGTCCCGACTCGACGGGTCAGACACTCATCACCAGCGACGACACCTCTCTGCTGCGCACCGTCGCCGTCGACCAGGCGCTTCGCCCGCTCGGGCTCACGGACCTCGACGAGGGATTGGCCACGCGCAGCAGCCCCGACACGGCGTTCTGGCTCCTCGCCGATGCCCGGTACCCCGTCGTGGCGGTGGGCCCCGACGGTCAGCGGCGTACCCTCGACCGCCACCGGCTCGCGCCCGACGTCCCCGCCGCGCCGGCCCCCGCCGGCGCCGCGTACGCGCCTCTGGTGGCGCGGCTGCGCGCCGCGCACGCGCACGACGCCGATGCCGCCTGGCTCGGCCGGGAGCTCGAACAGGCGGCGCGCTCACGCGCGCTCCTGATCGTCGCCGTGCGGCTTCCGGACGGCAGCGATCGGGAGGTGACGCTCGAGGTGACCGGACTCGGCGGCGGGCGGCTGCGCGGACGTGACCGCGGCGCCGATGTCGAACGCACGCTGCCGATCTCGAGCATCGTGAGCGTGCGCCCCGTCTGAGCGGACACAGCCGGCGCGGGTAGACTTTCCCGTTATGGCTGATGGCCCCCTGATCGTTCAAAGCGATCGCACCGTCCTGCTCGAGGTCGCCCACCCGCAGGCGGAGAGCGCGCGCCACGAGCTCGCGATCTTCGCTGAGCTGGAGCGCGCACCCGAGCACATCCACACCTATCGCATCACCCGCTTGGGTCTCTGGAACGCGCGCGCGGCCGGCCACGACGCGCAAGACATGCTCGCGACGCTCGACCGATGGTCCCGCTTCCCCGTACCGCCGTCGGTGTCGACCGACATCCGCGAGACCGTGGGCCGCTACGGCCGGCTGGTGATCGAACGCGATTCCGACGGGGCGCTGATCCTGCGCGCCAACGATGCCGCCGTCCTGGCCGAAGTCGCGCGGAACAAGCGCATCCAGCCCCTGCTGATCGGCCACCCCTCGCCCGATGTGTTCGTGGTGGACGCGTGGGCGCGCGGCCATATCAAGCAGGAGCTGCTGAAGATCGGCTGGCCGGCCGAAGACCATGCCGGCTACACGCCGGGGACCCCGCACGAGATCGATCTCGCCGAGGAGGGCTGGACGCTCCGCCCGTATCAGCGGCAGGCCGTCGACATCTTCCGGGTGGGCGGATCGGGTGTCGTCGTGCTCCCCTGCGGCGCGGGCAAGACCCTCGTGGGCGCCGCCGCGATGGCCGAGACGAAGACGACGACGCTGATCCTGGTGACCAACACGGTCAGCGCGCGGCAGTGGCGCGATGAGCTGCTCAAGCGCACGTCGCTGACCGCCGATGAGATCGGCGAGTACTCGGGACAGGCGAAAGAGGTCAAGCCCGTCACGATCGCGACCTACCAGATCCTCACCGCGAAGCGGAAGGGCGAGTACGCCCACCTCGCGCTGCTGGACGCCCTGGACTGGGGTCTGATCATCTACGACGAGGTGCACCTGCTGCCGGCGCCGGTGTTCAAGCTCACGGCAGACCTCCAGGCGCGCCGTCGGCTCGGTCTCACGGCGACACTCGTGCGCGAGGACGGCCGAGAGGGCGATGTGTTCAGCCTCATCGGCCCCAAGCGCTTCGACGCCCCGTGGAAGGAGATCGAAGCGCAGGGCTTCATATCGCCCGCCGTCTGCTACGAAGTGCGTGTGGACCTGCCGGCATCCGATCGGCTGGAGTACGCTGCGGCCGCCGACGACGAACGCTACCGGCTGGCGGCGACCGCGCAGGCGAAGATCCGCGTGGTGCGTGACCTCGTCGCGCGGCACGCGGGCGAGCAGATCCTCGTGATCGGACAGTACCTCGATCAGATCGACGTGCTCGCCGACGCTCTCGGGGTGCCGAAGATCACGGGAGCGACCCCGGTCGACGAGCGCGAATCGCTCTACGGCGCGTTCCGCGAGGGACGCATTCCCGTGCTGGTCGTCTCGAAGGTGGCCAATTTCTCGATCGATCTGCCGGAGGCATCCGTCGCGATTCAGGTGTCGGGCTCGTTCGGGTCGCGCCAGGAAGAGGCGCAGCGCCTCGGGCGCCTGTTGCGCCCGAAGACGAGCGGCCGCACGGCGAGCTTCTACACGCTCATCGCCCGCGACACCGTCGACCAGGATTTCGCGCAGAATCGGCAGCGATTCCTCGCCGAGCAGGGGTACAGCTATACGATCCTGGATGCCGACGCCATCGCCGCGTGACCAATCCCGCGCGCGGCGCGCGCCGGGCGGATCGAGCCGCCTACCGCTGGCGACCCGCGGGGATCTGGACCGGGGACGTCTGGTCGAAGGGAGATGGTGCGGGCAGAGTCAGCACGAGCGTCCGCGGCATCCGGGAGCGCCGGAAGAGCACCTCGACGACGGCGACGTACCCGCCGATCAGAACGACCGACCACAGCATGCTCAGCGGGCCTTGATCGGTCGCCGTCGGATCAGCCCCGCTGGCGAGGCCCGACAGGAATCCCACCAGGTTGTTGACCACGTGCAGCGCGATGGCCGCCTCGAGCCCACCCGTGCGCCAGGTGAGCCAGCCCGCCGCGACCGCGAAGAGCGCGACCCCCACCTGCCCGTACACGTCATAGAGGTGCCCGACGACGAACAGCGGCACCGGAAGCAGGATCGCGAACGCCGGATGCCGCAGCCACCGCCCGATGGTCTGCATCAGGTACCCGCGGAAGATGTACTCCTCGGCCGCCGACTGCAACGGCACCAGCAAGAGCACGATGACGAGGGTCACCGCCCAGAGCGGGTTCTCCCGCGGTGCAAGCGGCGTCCCCTCGGCCGGAAACAGCAGCGACAAGCCCGTGAGCACGACCGCGATGACGGCCGCGGCGGCGGCGCACAGCAGCATCCAGCGCCAGCGGAGGCGCCCCGCCGCCGACGAGATCAACCCGACCCGGCGGCCGTTGACGATGAGCGAGGCCAGCACGTACGCGGGAAGCATGAGGGCGATCACTCCCAGCAGGAAGGACACGAGGAACGGGTCGGTCAGGTCGAAGGTCGGGGCGAGTGCCATGGCCTGGAACCGATCGAGGATGCCGGGGTCAGCGAAGGCCGCCAGCACCGTCGCGACGACCACGACCACCTGGAAGGCGAGGTAGAACGCGAGCGCGAGCAGTCCTGTTGCGAGCGGGGTCCACCACCCGCTCCGGCGGCGCGCGAAGACGAGGCGATGGAAGGCAAGGCCTCCCGTGAGGGCATCCGAAGGAAGCGTCATGTATCCATCATCACCCCGAGCGCAGTACCCGATATCCAGCAAAAGGAACGATGACGGTGCCAGACTGGCCCTATGACTGCACCGCGCATCCTCGTCGTGGACGATGAACCGAATATTCGCGACCTGCTCGTGACAAGCCTCCGCTTCGCCGGCTACCAGGTGCGAGCCGTCTCCAACGGCGCGCAGACCATCTCGGCCGTGCTCGAAGAGGAACCGGATCTGATCATCCTCGACGTCATGCTCCCGGATATGAACGGCTTCAGCGTCACCAAGCGGCTGCGCGGGGCCGGGTACACCGCGCCGATCCTCTTCCTGACGGCGAAGGACGAGACCGAGGACAAGATCGAGGGTCTGAACGCGGGAGGCGACGACTACGTCACCAAGCCCTTCAGCCTCGACGAGATCGTCGCCCGCATCCAGGCGATCCTGCGCCGCACCATGCAGGCAGACGAAGAGTCGACCATCAAGGCCGGCGAGCTCTCGATGGATCAGGACACGCACGACGTCCTCGTCGGTGACGTGTCGATCGACCTCAGCCCGACCGAGTTCAAGCTGCTCCGCTACCTCATGCTCAATCCGAACCGGGTGCTCAGCAAGGCGCAGATCCTCGACCATGTCTGGGAGTACGACTTCAACGGCGATGCCGGCATCGTCGAGAGCTACATCTCCTACCTCCGCCGCAAGATCGACCCGTATTCCAGCGAGCCGCTCATCCAGACGAAGCGCGGCTTCGGCTACATGCTGAAGGCCGGCAAGACGGCGTAGCCCGCCGTCGTCATGGATACTCTGCCGAGCCCTTCGCGGAACGCGAAGAGGAACGACCGGGTCACATCATGGTGGCGCGGCTTGAGCCTGCGCGCCAAAGTGACCGGGGTGACGGTCGCGGTCCTCGCGGTCGGTCTGTTCGCGGCGGGCGTCGGGACCATGGTGTTCCTGCGCGAGACGCAGATCGCGGCACTGGACCAGTATCTTCGCCAGCTCGTGACCACCGATGTCGCGAGTGCGCTGTTCGATGTCGAGGTGGTCGACGGCGTGCCGCGGTTCGCGGACCAGGGCGGACCGGCGACGCAGTATTTCATCGCGATCTACGGGCCGGACGGCTCGTTCATCGCCTCGGCGGGCGGCGACGGCGACGAACCGGAGTTCCCGGTATCCTTCTCGCTCGAGAAGACCCTGATGACGGGCACAGAACCCTTCACGCTGCCGTCCGCGGACGGCCCCGGCGAGTTCCACGCGAGCGTCGACTTCCTCCCGCCCATGCCCGGCGTGCGCGACACATACACGCAGCTCGTGGCGTTGCCGCTGGTCTCGGTGAACCAGACGGTCGCGTCGTACATCGGCATCTACACACTGCTGGCGCTCGTGACCCTGCTCGCCGGTGCGCTCGCGACCCGGTGGCTCGTGACGCTCGCGTTCCGCAGCCTCAGTCAGGTCGAATCGACGGCCATGTCGATCGCGGCCGGGGACTTCACTCAGCGCATGAGCGACATCTCCCCCCGTACCGAGGTGGGCCGGTTGAAGACAGCGATCAATGCGATGCTCGACCGGATCGACCAGGCTCTCGGACAGCGCGACGCGACGGTGCAGCAGATGCGCCGGTTCATCGGCGACGCGAGCCACGAGCTGCGCACGCCCCTGGTCACCGTGCGCGGCTATGCGGAGCTGTACCGGATGGGCGCGATCTCGGGCGACGAGCAGATCGCCCAGTCGATGGAGCGGATCGAGAAGGAAGCGATCCGGATGGGGGTTCTGGTCGAGGATCTGCTGGCGCTTGCACGACTCGACGAGCGCCGCGACATCGTCGTCACCGACGTCGACCTGCGTCCGATCGCTCGGGATGCTGCGCTCGATGCGCGCGCGACCGCGCCGGACCGCGAGGTCTCGTTCGCGACGCGGGAGCCCGCGCACGTTCGGGCTCCGGCGACGGCTCCCATCGCTGCTCCGACCGGCGGCACTGCGCGAAAGCCCCCCACGGGGATCGCCGGCGCTACCCGGTCTCTGCTACGACGGCGCCCGCGAGCGCTCCCGGACGACAGTGCCCCGGCATCTGACGACCCGCCTTCCTCGACCGCCGCCACCGGGCCGTTGCCGATCGTCCTGGGTGATGAGAATCGCATCCGCCAGGTCGTCGCGAATCTCATGGGCAATGCGCGGCGCTACACACCCGCCGGCTCACCGATCGAGCTGAGTGTCGGGGTGGATGAGCAGGCCGGCACGGGATGGATCAGCGTCGCCGACCACGGCGAAGGGATCCCCGCGCAGATCCGCGACAAGATCTTCCAGCGGTTCTGGCGGGCCGACACCTCCCGCACGCGGGACACGGGCGGCTCGGGGCTCGGCCTGTCGATCGTCGCGTCGGTCGTCGAGGCCCTGCACGGTTCGATTGCCGTGAGTGAGACGCCGGGCGGCGGCGCGACCTTCCGCGTGGCGTTCCCGCTGGCGCACGTGCGCGATGCCGCCGATCACCTGCTCATCGAGACCCAGCCTCTGCCACGGATCCGTGCCGTCGAGGAGTGACCGCGACCGCGGGGAGTGGTGACGCGGCCCGCAGCTTCCTCCCCAGTCAGCCGGATCGGCCGGCTCTCCCCAGATGGTGTGCGCTCCGCCTCGGGATGCCGTCACCCTCCCTAGCGTGGAGCCACATCCATCGGAAGGGGTTCACATGGCAATCTTCAGTGTCGACAGCGACGCGGTGCTCACCGCGACGGCAGCGATCCGCGCGACCAGCGACCGTCTGCAGGGCGAGACGGCGTCGATGCTCGCGCAGCTCACGCAGCTGCAGGGATCATGGACGGGCTCGGCCGCCGTCGCGTTCCAGGGCGTCATCGAACGCTGGCGCCATGCTCAGAGTGAGCTCGAGGCCGCCCTCGGCGACATCGGAGGGGCGCTTGCGCACGCGGGCAACCAGTACGCTCAGACCGAGATGTCGGCCGCCGGTCTCTTCCGCTGACCCGCTCGCCTCGGGCTCCCCCGCCGTGTCCCACTTTCGGTGGCCCGCGTCCCACTTTCCGCTGACCTTCGGCAGTGGGAGCGACGGAAGGTGGGACACGGGTGACGGACAGCGAGACAGACAGCACCGAAAAGGCGAAGGGCCCCTCCATTCGGAGAGGCCCTTCGCCGTGGTTATCGCGGACTCAGAAGTCCATGCCACCCGTCGGGTCGCCCATCGCGGGGGCGGCGCTCTCGGGCTTGTCGGCCACGACGACCTCGGTCGTCAGGAACAGGCCGGCGATCGACGCGGCGTTCTGCAGCGCCGAGCGGGTGACCTTGGCCGGGTCGATGATGCCCTGTGCGAACAGGTCACCGTACTCGCCCGTGGCCGCGTTCAGACCGTGACCGATCGGCAGCTCCGAGACCTTGTTGGCCACGACACCGGGCTCGAGGCCCGCGTTCAGCGCGATCTGCTTGAGCGGCGCTTCGATGGCAACACGCACGATGTTCGCGCCGGTCGCCTCGTCACCGGTGAGCTCAAGGGCGTCGAGCACCTTCTTGCCCGCCTGGATGAGCGCGACGCCACCACCCGCGACGATGCCCTCCTCGACGGCGGCCTTCGCGTTGCGCACGGCGTCCTCGATGCGGTGCTTGCGCTCCTTGAGTTCGACCTCTGTCGCCGCTCCCGCCTTGATGACCGCGACGCCACCGGCGAGCTTTGCAAGACGCTCCTGGAGCTTCTCCCGGTCGTAGTCGCTGTCGGTGTTCTCGATCTCACGCTTGATCTGAGTGACGCGACCCGCGATCTGGGATGCCTCGCCGGCACCCTCGATGATCGTGGTCTCATCCTTCGTGATGATCACCTTGCGTGCGCGTCCGAGCAGGTCGAGCGTCGTGTTCTCGAGCTTGAGCCCGACCTCTTCGGTGATGACCTGGCCGCCGGTGAGGATCGCGATGTCCTGCAGCTGCGCCTTGCGACGGTCGCCGAAGCCGGGAGCCTTGACGGCCGCCGACTTGAAGATGCCGCGGATCTTGTTGAGCACGAGAGTCGCAAGCGCCTCGCCCTCGACGTCCTCGGCGATGATGACGAGCTCCTTGCCGTCCTGGATCACCTTGTCGACGATCGGGAGAAGGTCCTTGATCGCGGAGATCTTCTGGTTGACGATCAGGATGTAGGGGTCCTCGAACACCGCCTCCTGACGCTCCGCGTCCGTGACGAAGTACGGGTTGATGTAACCCTTGTCGAAGCGCATGCCCTCGGTGAGCTCGAGCTCGGTGCCGAAGGTGTTGGACTCCTCAACGGTGACAACGCCCTCCTTGCCGACCTTGTCGATCGCCTCCGCGATCAGCGCGCCGATCTCGGGGTCCGCCGCGGAGATGGATGCGGTGGCCGCGATCTCCTCCTTTGTCTCGACCTCCTTGGCCGAGGCGAGCAGCTCGTCCGTGATGGCCTTGACGGCCTTCTCGATGCCGCGCTTGAGCGAGATCGGGTCGGCGCCGGCTGCGACGTTCCGCAGGCCCTCGCGGACAAGCGCCTGAGCGAGGACCGTGGCGGTCGTGGTTCCGTCGCCGGCGACGTCGTCGGTCTTCTTGGCGACCTCCTTGACGAGCTCCGCGCCGATCTTCTCGAACGGGTCGTCGAGCTCGATCTCCTTGGCGATCGAGACACCGTCGTTCGTGATCGTGGGTGCTCCCCACTTCTTCTCGAGCACGACGTTGCGGCCACGGGGGCCCAGGGTCACCTTGACGGCGTCGGCGAGAATGTTGAGGCCGCGCTCAAGGCCGCGTCGGGCCTCTTCGTCGAAAGCGATGATCTTTGCCATAAGTGTGTCGTCCCTCCCGGACGTGAGGATGAGTCTTTAGCACTCGCGTGGAGTGAGTGCTAACCCATTCTGGCACTCGGCAGGGGGGAGTGCAAGCTGCGGCCGCGGCCGGCGGCACACACACAACGACCTCCGCGCCGGAGCGCAGAGGTCGTTCGGGGAAGCGGGCGTCAGGCGACGACGTGCACGGCTTCGGCCTGGGGGCCCTTCTGTCCGGCACCGACCGTGAACTCGACGGCCTGGCCTTCTTCGAGGACCCGGAAGCCGTTCATCTCGATGTTCGAGTAGTGGACGAAGATATCCTCGCCGCCGTCGATCGTGATGAATCCGAAGCCCTTCTCGGCATTGAACCATTTGACGGTGCCGCGGGTCTGTGCGCTCATTGTGGATCTCCTGATGCAGTGGGACCCCGCCATGCTAACGAGCCACGGCGGGGCGAAATCGCCGAATCCGCAACTATTGACACGTGTGCATCGAAGTGTTCACACACGTGAAACACACGCCTCAGCCCGCGGTGCCGGTCGTTCGGTCGAGGCCGATCACGACGACCAGCTGTCCCACCGACTCATCTCCCAGAAGGTCGGCGTACGCGCCGGTGAGCTCGACGCCGGCCCCTCCGATCACCTGCGCGAGTCCGCGCGCAGCGCCCTCGTCGGCGGGGATCGCGTAGAAGACGGTCGTGGTCTCGAACGCGTCCGATCCCGCCGCGCCGGCGGTGACGTCGGCCGCGTTCCATCCGGCCGCGATGATCGTGTCGGCGAACTGACCACCCAGACCCGACTGCGGTGTGGCATTGAGCACGGTGACCTTGTAGGTCGTGTCGATGATCGCCGCAGCCGGAGGGCTGCCGGCCTCTGTGACCGCCGGCGCCGGGAACACCGTGATCCGGCCGGTCGCGATCAGGGTACCGAAGATCCCCATCGCCACGAGTGCGACCGTCGCGATCGCCGACCAGAGGAAGACCACGCTCCCGCGCATGCGGGGGTTCTCTGCCCGATGTGCGCCGATCCGGCGGCTGTCGACGGGCAGGTCGTCGAAGCGGTCCTGGGGCGGGCGGGTCTTCGGCACCAGTGAATGCTACCGGGCCGGACCTGCGGATGCCGTCGCCCGGATGACGTGCTCGCGCGCGCGGACCTCGCGCAGGCGGCGCAGGCGGTGCACCAGCAGCGGATCGTGGGCCAGCGCATCCGCCGTGTCGATCAGCCGATTCAGCAGCTGGTAGTACCGCGCCGGGCTGAGTGCCAGCTCCCTGCGGATGGCCTCCTCCTTGGCCGCACCGTGCTGCTGCCACCGGGCTTCGAACTCCAGGAGCGCCAGATCACGGTCGGAGAGGGTCACATTTCCACGCTAACCGCCGATGCCCTCCGCGCTCGGCCGCCACTCGGAGGCATCGCGGAAACTCCACCATCCGCCCAGCGGGTCGGCCGCCGCCTCGACCTGACCGTCGAGCGCGACCGCGAAGCCGCCCGGCCAGGTCGCCGGATCGATCGGCGCCGTCCACCCGTCGTGCAGTCCCGGTGCATCGATCGTGAGCCAGCGCCCCGCCGCCCGCGCTCGGTCGATCACGCGCCGTCGCCCGGACCACGGCACGTGGGCGAGCACGCCCGGGGTCTGGATCACCAGCGTCGCCTCGGCGGGGGCGGATGCCGCCACCTCCGCGAGCAGGTCGGCCGCGTCGCCGGCGACCATCACCGGCGGGTCGGCGGCCGCGATCGCGAGCGCGTCCACCACGCGGCGCGCGCGACCGGTCTCGCCCGGCCAGACGAGCCCCGACAGCCATGCGGCCGTGTCCGGGGCGGCGGGGTCGAGCGGGTGAAGGTCGATGCCGGCGCGCCAGACGATCTCGGGAACAGCGACCTCCGGCATCCGCCGCCCACGCACCTCGCATTCCAGCACCACCGTGGAGGGACCGGATGCGGGGTCGAGCGCGAGCGTGCCCGCGATTCCCGAGTAGCGATAGGAGTAGCGGTCGGGATACAGGCACAGGCCCGCGCTCGCGCCGACCTCGAGGAGCGCGATCGGCCCGGCGATACGACTGAGCGCCGGAAGGAGCGCCGCACACCGCAGCGGCTCGTTGGTCTGCAGCGAGCGCCGCCCGCATTCGGCGACCACCGCATCGGCGTGGGACAGGAGCCACTCGCGCCACTCGGCGAAGTCCGGCTCGCCGGATCCGAGCATCCGGGTCACCGCGAAAACGAGCGGCGGCTGCCGATGTGTTGCGGGGATACGCGCGAGGACCCTCTGCACGACCGCATCCGCCGCGATGCCGGAGGCCCACTGCGCGTACCGGTGGGATCGTCCGGGGGCCTCGTCGCGGGCGAAACGGCCGAAGCGCTCGGCGACGTCGACTATCGGGAGTTCCACTCTCCCATTGTCGGGGAACACCCGCCCGCGGATTCGGGTTGAATGGCGGTGACGCAGAGGAGACCTCGTGAACCATCCCGTGGACAAGACCGATGAGCAGTGGCGAGCCGAGCTGTCGCCCGACCGGTACGCCGTGCTGCGACAAGCCGGGACGGAGCGCGCCTGGTCCGGAGCGCTGCTGAACGAAGAGCGGGCGGGACTCTACGCGTGTGCGGCGTGCGGCGCGGAGCTCTTCAACAGCGGCACGAAGTTCGATTCGCACTGCGGATGGCCCAGCTTCTACGAGTCGGTGCGCCCCGAGGCGGTCGAGCTGATCGACGACAGCTCCCACGGCATGCAGCGCACCGAGGTGCGGTGCGCGCGGTGCGGTTCGCACCTGGGGCACGTGTTTCCCGACGGCGTCGGCACGCCCACCGGCGACCGCTACTGCATGAATTCGCTCGCGCTGTCGTTCGCTCCCGAGCAGCGACCCCGGTAGAGCGAACCGGGTGCCGTGAGTCCGCCTGCGGACGCCGCAATCCCGGTCAGCGCCGCCGGCGGCGAGGCGGCACGGCGACGACGACGACCGAGAGCAGCGCGACCACGACCATCACCAGTTCGATGATCCACCCGGGACCCGCCTCGGCGGGCCACAGCGCGTCGAGCGCGAACGCCGTGAGAAGCTGCCCGGCGACAGCCCCGAGCCCGAGCACGAGGACCCCCGTGTGCACGACGAGCGCGGCGGACAAGAAGATGTAGCTCACGCCGACGATCCCTCCGAGATACAGCCAGCCGCCGGCGGGAAGCGCCCGCGGCGCGCCGACGATCGACACGTGGATGACCGCCGCCACGGCGAGGATCGCCGTCCCACCGAGGAAATTCACGAACGTCGCCGTGAGCGGTGTGCCGACGCGTTGCCGCAGGCGCCCGTTCGTGGCCTGCTGCCACGCGATGCCGACGCCGGCGAGCACCGGGAGCACCAGCATCCACACCGGCACCCGCTCGAGCACGCCGCCCTGGAGCGAGATCCCGACCGCGAGGAGCGCGAGGGCTCCGCCCGCGATCCGTGGCACGGTCACCGCGACCACCCCGCCCGGCCCATAGCCGGCTCGGTCGAGCACAAGACCGTTTGCGGTCTGCCCGGCCACGACACCGACTGTGAACAGCGAGACGCCGATCAACCCGACCGCAAGCCCCTGAGTCGCCACGGTCAGCGCGCCGGCGGCGCCGCCGCCGAGCATCCACCACGGGATCGTGCGTTCGCGGATGCCGGTGACGAGCGACCGGAATCCGCGGCGCCCGGCGGGCAGGGCAGCGGAGAGCACGATCATCGCGACGAGCCCCGAGCCGAACGAGATCACGGCCGCGACGAAGCCGTCGTCGAGGCGGAGCCCCAGCTGCCCGTTGATCCGCGCCTGCAGAGCCGTCAGGATCCCGACGACGACCGCCCCGCCCAGCGCGACTCCGGCCGGGAGCCGTGCGGGAGCGGGCTGGATCGACATCCTCGTCAGCCTACTCGCGCAGGCGAGTACGATCGGGGGTTGACCAGGGTGCACCGCACGGGGAGGAGAATCCATGAGCCGGGCGGCGATGTACGACGAGGTCGGGGACCCGCGCGTGCTCTACATCGGGCAGGTCACCGACACGGCGCCCGGTCCCGGGAAGGTCGCCGTGCGGGTGCGGGCAGCGGGCCTCAATCCCTACGACTCGAAAGTACTGAGCGGCGCGATCGCGTCGACTGCGCCGTTCCCCCGCCGGATCGGCGGCGACCTCGCGGGCTCGGTCGAGGCGGCCGGCGAGGGCGCGGTGTATGCCGACGGCGCCCCGGTGCGCGTCGGCGATGAGGTGCTGGGCCGGGCTGCGGGCGCGATCGCCGAGCGGGTGATCGCCATGGCATCCGACCTCGCCCCACGCCCCGCTGGACTCGCGGTCGAGGTCGCCGGCGGACTGCACGTCGCAGGACTCACCGCCGTCGCGATCCTCGACACCGTTCCGATCGGCCCCGGTGACACTGTGCTCGTCGGGGGCGCCGCGGGCGGCGTCGGGCTCATCGCCGCGCAGCTGGCAGTGGCCGCGGGGGCACGGGTGATCGGCACGGCGTCCGCACGCAATCATGAGCTGCTCCGCTCGCTCGGCGTCGAGCCCGTGTCTTACGGCGACGGCCTCGCGGCGCGCGTCGCCGCCCGGGCAAGACTCACTGCGGTCTACGACTGCCACGGGCGTGACGCGCTGGATGCCGGGATCACCCTGGGCGTGGCCGCCGAGCACATGGTAGCGATCGCCGCCGGATCGGCCGGCGACGAGCTCGGCGTCCACGTGGCCGGCCAGCGGGCCAGGACCGCCGCCAACCTCGCTGCGCTGGCGGAGCGGGTCGCCTCCGGCGAGATCGTGGTTCCGGTGGCGGCCACCTACCCGCTCGACCAGGTCTCAGCTGCGTTCACCGCGGTCGCGGGCACGCACGCCCCCGGGAAGATCATCGTCACCCTCTGAGCGCGTGCGAACGGTGCCGGCTACAGGACTTGAACCTGCAACCCCCTGTTTACAAGACAGGTGCGCTACCAATTGCGCCAAGCCGGCAAGGAGTCCCAGTCTATCCGGCCCTCCGTGCGATCACGGGGTCACACCGGGCGTCGGCGTCGGAGACGCGGTCTGCGCCTTCTGATAGGCGCCGCTGGCGCTGGTCAGCACGAACTGGGCGAACTCGGCGGGGTCGGTGAGATCGCCGAGGTACTGCTGCCCGTTGACGACCACCATCGGGGTGCCCGTGAGCGCGAGGTTCGTGCCGGTGATGCCGGAGACGGCGCGTTCGGTTGCGGACTTCACCCACGCTGTGAACGCTTCGTCCTCGATGCACGAGCGGATCTGCTTCGGGTCTTCGGCGCCGGAAGCGACAGCGAGGTCGGCCAGCGCCGCATCAGAGATCCCGTCGGAGTCGACTGCGGGCTGCTGCGTCAGCAGCGAGTTGTGGAACGAAAAGAATGTCGTCGGCTCGTGTGTCGCAACGCAGGCGGCGGCGCTGGCCGCGCGCAGGGAGTACTTCGTTCCGTTTGACTTCGCCGTGAGCATCGACACCGGGTGGTAGCTCAGGGCCACGGCGCCGTCGTCCACCCACGATGCCAGTTGAGTGGAGTTCGCGAGCTGCCACTCACGCGCACCCGGCGAGAGGTAGTCGACGTAGACCTGGATGTCGACGACAGGGGCGCTGGTCGCCGTCGGAGTGGGCGCCGCCGCGCCCTCGGGCGCCGGCTCCGAAGTCATCGCGTCGGACTCGGACATGTCGTCAGGCGCATCCGAGACACCGCTGACATCGGTGACCACGAATCCGTCGCCGGTCGTGTTCGAAGGCGACGACTGCGGACGATCCAGCGTCGATCCGACGGCCCACGCGACCACGGTCGCGACGACCGCGACCGCCGTCACGACACCCGCGGCGAGCACGGAGCGACGGATGGTGCGGGCCCGCGCCTGCTGAGCCTGCACCTGCACCGCCTTCTCTCGCACAGCGTCACGGCTGCTGCGGGGCACTGGTGCGTTCGAGTTGTCGTCGCTGGACATGGGACCTTCTGGAAGAGCAGAGCAGGGTAGAGCAGACGGACGATCGCGGTGTCCGAGGGTGGCCACTCGGGCGTGGCGACCCTGACGATGCTAACCAGACACCCTGGGAGAAGCCAGACACCGCAGCGCGGATGATCACCTCGGATGTGATACTAGAGGTGCGTCCAATGGTGGGCGTGCGGGTCAAGCCCCCGCTCATTCCATTCATCACGGATCGTCCGGCACGTACCTGCCGGTGAAGGAGAAGAAAACATGGCGTCCGTCACATTCGACAACGCAACCCGCCTTTACCCCGGCGGAACGCGCGCCGCGGTCGACAAGCTCAACCTCGAGATCGCTGACGGCGAGTTCCTGGTCTTGGTCGGCCCCTCTGGTTGCGGCAAGTCCACGTCGCTGCGCATGCTGGCCGGCCTCGAAGAGGTCAACTCGGGACGCATCCTCATCGGAGACCGCGATGTCACAGACATCCCGCCGAAAGACCGCGACATCGCGATGGTGTTCCAGAACTACGCTCTGTACCCGCACATGACGGTGGCGGAGAACATGGGCTTCGCGCTGAAGATCGCCGGCGTCGGCAAGGAAGAGCGCGCCCAGCGCGTGCTCGAGGCGGCCAAGCTGCTCGATCTCGAGGAGTACCTGACCCGCAAGCCCAAAGCACTCTCCGGGGGTCAGCGTCAGCGCGTCGCGATGGGTCGCGCCATCGTTCGCCAACCGCAGGTGTTCCTCATGGACGAGCCGCTGTCGAACCTCGACGCCAAGCTCCGCGTGCAGACACGCACCCAGATCGCATCGCTGCAGCGCCGCCTCGGGGTGACCACGGTGTACGTCACCCACGATCAGACCGAGGCCCTCACCATGGGCGACCGCATCGCGGTTCTCAAGGACGGTGTCCTCCAGCAGGTCGGCACGCCCCGAGACCTGTACGAGCGGCCGGACAACGTGTTCGTCGCCGGATTCATCGGCTCGCCCGCCATGAACCTGTTTCCGGTCAGCGTCACCGACGGCGGCATCCAGTTCGGCACGGCCGTCATCGAGGCCGACATCGACAAGCCCGCCCACGCCACGCAGGTGACGGCCGGTGTGCGCCCCGAGGACGTCGTGGTGGGCCCTGCCGACGGCAAGGGCCTCACCGTGACGGTCGACCTCGTCGAGGAACTCGGCGCCGACGGCTACCTGTACGGACACACCGATCTCGCCGGAAAGCGCACAGACATCGTTGCGCGAGTCGACGGCCGCCACCACCCGAGCGCCGGCGAGTCGGTCGTGCTGGCACCCGCACCGCACCACGTGCACGCGTTCGACGTCGAGTCCGGCCAGCGTCTCACCAAGAAGGCGATCGCGTCCGTCTGATCCAATCTCGCTCGCGCAGCGGCGCGGGCGGGTCTTCGGAACGCCCGCGCCGCTGCGCGTGACCGGATGAAAGGCCTCCCGGTGGCGGACTCCCTGACGATCACGGCCAGCAGCATCGATCCCGGACTCCTCGCGCTCCCGTGGAAGACCCCGCTCGGGGAGTGGGGCAACGATACGATCGTGTCTCTGCCGAAGGGCCTGTCCCGCCATCTCGTGCGATTCGCGAATCTCTCCGGTCGGGTCGTGGCCATCAAGGAGACCACCGGTGAGATGGCTCGGCGCGAGTACGAGATGCTCGGCTCGCTCGCACGCCTCGACGTGCCGTGCGTGAGGCGAGTGGCCGCGATCGACGGGCGCAGCACGCCCGGAGGCGAGCAGCTGCCCGCGGCTCTGGTGACTGCCCACCTGAGATTCTCGCTCCCCTACCGCGCGCTGTTCACGCAGACGCTGCGTCCCGATACGGCGGGCCGCCTCGTGGATGCCCTGGCGGTTCTCCTGGTGCGCCTTCACGCCGTCGGATTCTTCTGGGGTGACGTCTCGCTGTCGAACACGCTGTTCCGGCGGGATGCCGGCGCGTTCGCCGCCTACCTCGTCGACGCAGAGACCGGCGAACTCCACGAGAGCGGTCTCACCCCCGGGCAGCGTGAACACGACCTGGACGTGGCCCGCACCAACATCGCCGGCGAGATCATGGATCTGGAAGCCGGCGGACGCCTCGAGGGCGGGGTGGATGCCGTGGCCATTGCCGACGGGATCATGGCCTCGTATCACTCGCTGTGGGGCGCGCTCACCGATCGTGAGACATTCTCCGCGGACGAAGCGTGGCACATCACCGAGCGCGTGAACCAGCTCAATGCGCTCGGATTCGACATCGGCGAGATGTCGATCGAAACGACGCCGGACGGCACCAGGGTGTCGATTCAGCCGAAGGTCGTCGACGCCGGCCACCACCAGCGCCGCCTGCTCCGTCTGACCGGATTGGACGTCGAAGAGAACCAGGCCCGTCGCCTGCTCAACGACATGGACGAGTTCCGCGCGCGCGTCTCACGCCTCGGAACCGACGAGGAGATGGTCGCCCACGAGTGGCTGACGCGTGTGTTCGAGCCGGTGGTCAAGGCCATTCCCCGCGATCTGCGAGCCAAGCTCGAGCCGGCGGAGGTCTTCCACCAGATGCTCGAGCACCGGTGGTACATGTCGCAGGCGCGGGGACGGTCGGTGCCGATTGCCGAAGTGCTCTCGTCCTACGTCGCCAACGTCCTGCGTCATCGCCGCGACGAGGCGACCGTCATGGGACCGCCGACCGAGACGGTGGGCATTGCGATCATCGAATCGGATGAGGACGTGCCCGAACCCGGCCCCGAGACCAGCGCCCTCGACTGGCGCGACGTGGTCTGAGCGATACCCCGCGGGTCAATAGCCGACGGTGAACCGCGCACGAGTGTGCCGCGGGTTCTCGATCTCGTCGAGGACGGCGACAGCCAGGTCCGCGCCGGAGATGAATGACACGCCGTCGTCATCGGTGACGATCACGTCGCCGCCGATGCGATATCTGCCGGTGCGCTCCCCCGGAGCCCACGCGCCGAAGCCGCCGGCGGGGTGGACGAAGAACCAGTCGCGGTCGGATTGCTCCGACCGCAGGTCGTCGAGCACTCCGATCATCTCGAAGCCCTCCGCCGTGAACTCCTCGGGGAAGTCCCCGTCGATGACGCGCGGCCCGCCCGGAGCGACGAGACTCCCGCCGGCACCGCCGATGATGCCGATGCGCACCGTGTCCGGCAGGGTGGAGGCCAGGGCTTCGAGATTGGGGCGGACGAGACCCGCCATCTCACCACGCGGCGACACCGCGCTGATGACCACGTCGACTCCCGCCAACTGTGCGACCAGGCCCGGCACGTCCAGCAGGGACCCCTCGAGATATGTCGCTCCCGGAACACGCTCCGCCGGCACCGATCGGGCGATCGAGACGACGGTGTGGCCGCGTCGGACGGCTTCGGCGACGATGTGACGGCCGGCGTAGCCGGTGCCGCCGAGGACGGCGATGAGTGCCATGATTGTTCCCTTTCGGCTTACTCGGACGCGGCGCGCATCGTCGCGACCTGGTAGAGCGCAACCGATGCCGCGATCCCCGCGTTGAGCGACTCGGCCGCGGCCGAGATCGGAATGGACACGATCTGGTCGCAGGTCTCGGTGACCAGGCGCGAAAGCCCCTTGCCCTCGGAACCCACGACGATCACGACCGGACGGTCGGCCAATTCGAGCGCGGGGAGCGCGACGTCGCCGGCACCGTCCAGGCCCAGAACGAACACGCCCTGCTTCTTGAACTCCTTGAGCGTCGACGTCAGGTTCGGCGCCATCGCGACGGGTATCCGCGCGGCCGCTCCGGCACTCGTCTTCCACGCGGCAGAGTTGACACCCGCCGAGCGGCGCTGCGGAATCACCACGCCCTGGCCGCCGAACGCCGCCGTCGACCGGATGATCGCGCCGAGATTGCGGGGGTCGGTGATGCCGTCCAGCGCCACCAGCAGCGGCGTCTTGCCGCGGTCGATGATCTGCTCCAGCAGGTCCTGCGGGTGCGCGTACTCGTACGGCGGCACCTTGAGCGCGACGCCCTGGTGCACGCCGTCGAAGCCGGCCATGCGGTCCAGTTCCGGCCGGGTGACTTCCATCACCGGGATCGCTCGCTGCGTCGCGATCGACAGCATCTCCTTGACACGGTCGTCCATCTCGACGCGCTGCGCGATGTAGAACGCCGTTGCCGGGATCTTGGCCCGCAGCGCCTCGAGGACAGAATTGCGCCCGGTCACGTTCTCGGTGTCGTCGCCGGCCTTCGACTTCGGCGCACGCGAGGCACCGCTCGGCCGCTGCCCAGGGGCACCCGTGCCGCCGGCGGCGATGTAGCGCTCGGCGGCGGCCTTGCGCTTTCCGGCCGGATGCCAGGCACGGTCCTCGGCTTTGGGCGTCGGACCGCGTCCTTCCAGCGCGCGCTTGTTCTTGCCGCCGGTGCCTTTGGTGGGGCCTTTCCTCTTGCCGCGGCCCGCGGAGGGGTTGCCAGGCTTAGTCATGAATGCTCCAATGGGTCCCCTCGGGACCGTCTTCGAGGACGACGCCGGCCGCCGCGATCGCATCGCGGATTCGGTCGGCCGCCGCCCAGTCCTTGTTCGTGCGCGCTTCGGCGCGCTGAGTGATCATCGCCCGCACGAGACGATCGAGCGCTGCCGCCTCGGCGCCGCCGTGCGGGTCCCGCCACTGCGGGTCGTCGGGGTCGAGCCCCAGGATGCCGGTCATCTGCGCCACCTGGACGGATGCTTCCGCTGCGCGATCGTGATCGCGCGCGTCGAGCGCGACGTTGCCCGCCCGGACAGTCTCGTGCACGACCGCAAGCGCCTGCGGGACTCCGAGGTCGTCGTCCAGCGCGTCTGCGAAAGCGGCCGGAAGCTCTGTCGCGGTCAGCCGGCTCGGCGTACCCCGCATCCGCCGGGCGCGCTGCTGAAAAGTCCGGATGCGCGAGACTGCCGCCTCGGCCTCATCGAAGCTCTCGGCGCTCAGATCCAGAGTGGACCGGTAGTGGGCCGCGCCGAGCGCGTAGCGCACGACCAGCGGGTCGCGCTCGGCGAGCACGTCGGCGGCGAGACGGTAGTTGCCGAGCGACTTGGACATCTTCTGGTCGCCGACCGTCACCAGACCGTTGTGCACCCAGTAGCGTGCGAAACGGTCGCCGGCCGCCGTGGATTGGGCCAGTTCGTTCTCGTGGTGCGGGAACCGCAGATCCAGTCCGCCGCCGTGGATGTCGAACTCGGAGCCGAGGTAGCGCCGGCTCATGGCCGAGCACTCGATGTGCCATCCGGGGCGGCCGGGGCCCCAGGGCGAGTCCCACACGGCGTCGGCCGGCTCGGTCTCCTTCGCGCCCTTCCACAGCGCGAAGTCGCGGGGGTCGCGCTTGCCGCGCGAATCCGCGTCGGCGGCGGATTCCATCGCATCGATCGACTGGTGGGTGAGCGCACCGTACGCGGGCCACGAGCGCACGTCGAAGTACACGTCACCCGCTCTCCCTCCCGCTGAGCCGGCCGAGGTGTAGGCGTGACCGCGCGCAATGAGACGCTCGATCAGCGCGACCATCTGAGGGATCGACCCGGTCGCGCGCGGCTCGTACGTCGGCGGCAGGATGCCGATCGCGGCATACGCCCGCGCGAACTCCTGCTCCGTTCGGTACGCCAGCGCCCACCAGGGTTCAGCGTCGGTCGCGTTCGCAAGCACCTTGTCGTCGATGTCGGTGACATTGCGCACAAAGGTCACCCGCCCGTAGCGGTGCACGAGCCAGCGACGCAGCAGATCGAAGGCGAGCGCGGCGCGGAGGTGGTGGATGCCGGGCCCGGACTGCACCGTCGGACCGCAGACATACATCGTGACGCGCTCCGGGTCCACGGGCGCGAAGTCTCGCATCGCCTGCGCCTGAGTGTCATAGAGCCGAACCGTCACCGCGCCAGCCTACCGGCGCACGGTAGAACTATCAGGTGCGCTCTGTTCTCGCCATCCTCGCGGCCGCCGTTCTGTTCGGTACGACCGGCACCTCGCAAGCCCTCGGACCCGAGGGAACCACCCCTCTGTCGATCGGCGTGATGAGAATGACGATCGGCGGCAGCGCACTCGCTCTCGTCTCGTTTGCGCTCGCGCGTCGGCGACGACGTGGGCGCGTCGCTGTTCGCCCGCTCCTCGGCGCCGGTCCCGTCCTGCTGATGGCCGTGACGGGCGTGTGTCTGGCCGTCTATCAGCCCCTCTTCTTCATGGGAACCGCGCGCAACGGCGTCGCCGTGAGCACCGTGATCGCTCTCGGCTCGGCGCCCGTTCTGGCCGGCCTGCTTGAATGGGCACGGACCCGCCGCCTCCCCTCGCGCGTCTGGATCGCGGCGACCGCCCTCGCCACCCTCGGCGTAGCCCTCCTCGGCGTCGGAGGGTCGCCCGAACGCGGCACCGATCCGCTCGGAATCGCCGGTGCCGTCGGCGCAGGCGCCTCGTTCGCGGTGATCGCGAACGTGCAGCGACGACTGCTGGACCAGAAGTGGGACGCGTTCACGGTCGTCGGGAGCATGGGCGCCGGCTCTGCGGTCCTGTGCGCGCTGGCTCTGCCGTTCGTCGACGTCGGCTGGATGGGCGACCCGCGCGGCCTCGTGATGGCACTCTGGCTGGGGCTTGCGACAATCGCCGTCGCATACCTCCTGTTCACGTGGGGGCTGCAGGGCCTGTCTGCTGCGACGGCCGCGACTCTGACGCTCGGCGAGCCCCTGACGGCTGCACTCCTCGGGATCATCGTGCTCGGGGAGCGTCTGTCCCTCCTGGCTGTGATCGGCCTGCTCGTCCTCGGGGCCGGGCTCGCGCTGTTGGCGTGGGGCTCCCGCGCCGCGCGCGATCCGGCTCCGTTCGCGATCGAGGCGTAGCTCCCGCACTCAAGCGGGAAGCGGCACGACCAGGGCGACCGCGAAAGCCGCGACACCGTCGCCCGACCCGGTGAAGCCGAGCCCGTCGGTCGTGGTGGCCGACACCGCCACGGGCGCCCCGAGCGCGCTCCCGAGAACGGCCTCTGCCTCGGCCCGGCGAGGTGCCAGCTTCGGCTGATTCGACTGCACCTGCACCGACACGTTGCCGATCGCGAATCCCGCACGGGACAGCAGCTCACGCGTGCGAGCGAGGAACACCGCGGCATGCGCGCCGGCGTACTCCGGATCATCCGTCCCGAAGTGAGCGCCGATATCGCCCAGCCCGGCCGCGGCCAGCAGAGCGTCGACGATCGCGTGGGCGACGGCATCGCCATCGGAATGGCCGGAAAGCGGGTTCTCCCCCGGCCACTCCAGGCCGGCGAGCCACAGCGCGCCCTCCCCGCCGTACGCGTGCACGTCGGTGCCGATGCCCACCCGCGGCAGCACCCCGGACGGCACGGCTCGTTCGACCGGATCGCCGAGGAGCGCCCGCGCGCGGTCGAGGTCCGCCGGCCTCGTGATCTTGAAGGCGAGATCGTCGCCCGCGACCGTCACGACATCGTGGCCGGCGGCCTGCACGAGTGCCGCATCATCGGTGTGATCGACTGTCGCGGCCGCGTACACGGCGTCCAGCACCGACCGCCGGAAGCCCTGGGGCGTCTGGGCCGTGACCAACTCGGAGCGGTCCAGCGCCGCGATCACCCGTGTGCCGTCGACGCGTTTGACGGTGTCGATGAGCGGCAGCACGGGCAGCACCGCGTCGTTGCCGTCCTGCAGGGCGGCGACGACGCGTGCGAAGACACCGGGGGGAGTGAGCGCGCGGGCCGCGTCATGCACGAGCACGTATTCGACATCGGGCCACACTGCGCGAAGGCCCGCGGCAACCGATTGCTGCCGCGTCGAGCCGCCCGCGACGACGCTGATCAGCTCGTGGCGCGCTCCCGCGACAGCGCGCACCTCGGTGAGGGCGTCGCCCACGCGATCTTCCGGAGCGACCACGATGACCTGCGCCAGCTCGCCCGCGAGCACGCGCGCGAGGCAGTGGTGAAGAATCGAGTGCGCGTCGATGCCGATGAACGCCTTGGGCGCCCCCGCTGCCAGACGTGTGCCCGAACCCGCCGCGACGACGATCACGGCGACGCGCGGGGTCGGTACTGCATCGGAACTCATGGCCCCGAGACTACCGATTCAACGAGGCCGGCGATTCAGCTGGCGAGAACGTCGTCGAGCACTGCGGACGCGTGCTCTTCGTCGGCCTTGAGCGCGAGAGCGATCTCGGAGACGAGGATCTGGCGCGCCTTGGCGAGCATTCGCTTCTCGCCGGCCGACAGCCCGCGGTCCTGGTCACGGCGCCACAGGTCGCGCACGACTTCGCTCACCTTGATGACGTCGCCGGAGGCCAGCTTCTCGAGGTTCGCCTTGTAGCGGCGCGACCAGTTGGTCGGCTCTTCGGTGAAGGGCGCTCGCAACACGTCGTAGACCCGCTCGAGACCGTCTTGACCGATCACGTCACGCACGCCCACAAGGTCGACATTGTCCGCCGGAACCTCGATGATCAGATCGCCCTGAGTGACGTTCAGCTTCAGATATCTCTTGGTCTCGCCCTTGATGACCCGGTCTTTGACCTCGATGATCGTAGCGGCCCCGTGGTGCGGATAGACGACCGTCTCGCCAACCTCAAAAAGCATGCAGTTATGTCCTTTCGGCAACCTAAAGGATACCACAGGCGATATACGATAGGGTTCGCCGACTGGCCCCCGCGCGCGCGTAGTGAGTGCTGCCGATCACCGTAGACTGTGTGAAACCGTTCTGCCCTCTGGAGGATCCGTGAAATCGCGTCTGCTCGCTTCGCTTGCCCTCGGTGCCGCTGTGGTCCTCGGCGCCACCGGTTGCAGCACTTTCACCATGCCCGCGACGACCATCCCCTTCTCGGCGGCGGACGGTGTCAATATCCCCGACTCGGGCCCCCTCAAGGTGCGCAACGCCCTGCTGGTGGCCGACGAGTCGGGGGCCACAGCCAACTTCCTGGCCGCCGTCGTCAACGACACCGGCACCACTGAAACTCTGCTGGTGGGCCTGGACGGCGCGACGCAGACCGTGCGTGTGCCGGCGCACTCCACGGTGAGCCTCGGCTTCGACGGAGCCGAGCCGTTGCTCCTGCGCCGCGTGGATTCCGCGCCCGGGACGAACGTCGAGCTCACGTTCCAGTCCGGCGACGGTGAGGGGGTCGCGTACTTCATCCCCGTGCTCGACGGCAGCCTGGAGTACCTGGCCGACTTCGTCCCCCAGGACTGACCAGGACTGACCAGGACTGACCAGGACCACCAGATCAGCTCTCGAAGCGGTACCCCAGTCCGCGCACGGTGAGCAGCATGGTGGGCTCACTGGGGTTGCGTTCGATCCGGGAGCGGATGCGTTTGATGTGGACATCGAGCGTCTTGGTGTCGCCGAAGTAGTCGCTCCCCCAGACGCGGTCGATCAACTGACCGCGCGTCAGCACGCGACCGGCGTTGCGCATCAGAACCTCGAGCAGCTCGAATTCCTTCAACGGCATCGAGATCACCGAGCCGTCGACCGAGACCGTGTGCCGGTCCATGTCCATCACGACCCGGCCGCCCTCTACGACGCGCTCGTCTGAGCCGAGATCGGGTCCCTCCGAGCGGCGCAGGACGGCCCGCATCCGCGCCAGCAGCTCACGCGACGAGTACGGCTTGGTCACGTAGTCATCAGCCCCGAGCTCCAGGCCGACCACGATGTCGATCTCACCGTCTTTGGCGGTCAGCATGATGATCGGCACCGTCGAGGTCGTCCGAATGATGCGGCACACCTCGGTGCCGGGCATCCCCGGGAGCATGAGATCGAGAAGCACGATGTCGGCGCCGCGGGCCCCGAATGCATCCAAGGCCGACGGGCCGTCCTCTGCGATCTCGACGTCGAAGCCTTCTCTGCGGAGGAGGTAGGCGAGGGGGTCGGCCAGGTCGGGTTCGTCCTCGACGATCAGCACGCGAGTCATGGAGTCTTCTCTCGGTTGACGGCCGCGGCTTTCGCGGCCTTCTTCTTCTTCTTCGCCACACGCCGCTTCTTGCCCGGCAGGTCGGGCGGCGGATCCACAGCCGGAAGTCGCACCGTGAAGGTGGAACCGCGCCCGGGTCGTGACCACAGCTCGATCTCGCCGCCGTGGCGCTGCACGGCGTGCTTGACGATCGACAGCCCGAGGCCGGTGCCCCCCGTGCGGCGAGAGCGGGCCTGGTCGGCGCGATAGAAGCGCTCGAACACCCGCCGCTGCTCATCCTCGGGGATGCCGATGCCGTGGTCGGTGACCGCGATCGAGACCACACCGTCGACGACCTTGACGCCGACGCCGACCTGCGCACCTGCGGGCGAATACGCGATCGCATTCGCGACCAGATTGGCCACCGCGTCGGTGAGCACCTGCACGTCGCCGCGCACATAGGCTCGCCGCGAGCCCGCGCGCGTGATCGTGATCTCAGCGGACTGCGCCGCGAGCGACTGCGATTCGATCGCGGCCGCGACGACCTCGTCGATCGAGACGTCCCGCAGCTCGGTGAGATCGTCGGCCGACTGCAGCCGGGAAAGATTCATGATGCGCGAGGTCAACTGCCCCAGTCGGCCGGCCTCGGCGATCAGGCGCGAGGCGAAGTGACGCACCTGGTCGGGGTCGTCGGCGGCCGACTCGATCGCCTCCGCCAACAGGGTGACGGCGCCGACCGGAGTCTTCAGCTCGTGACTGGTGTTGGCCACGAAGTCCCGGCGCATCTCCTCCACGCGTTCGCGCTCGGTGATGTCCCTGATCACGATGAGAGTGAGCCGCGCCGTGATCGCGCTCGCGCGGGCGGTCACCAGGCGGGGCTCGATCCCGCGTCGGAGGCGGAGATTCTCTGATTCGGGATGCTCGGCGCGCCGCGCCGCGCGCACCAGCAGGCGCAGATCGTCGCTCGGCAGATCTTGGCCCACCTGCATGCCGAACAGCTCCGCCGGGGACGACGCGGCCACGATGAGAAGGGACGTGTCGACGACGACGGCGACATCGTCCATACCCTGCAGGACCGATCGGGTTCCATCGGGAAGCTCGAACGAGGCCTCCATCCGCGCATGATCTCGCGCACGGAGCGCCACCAGCACGAGGGCCGCGAGCGCACCTCCGGTGACGACGCCCACCACGAGAGCGACGAGCGTCACCTGCGTCGAGTCCATGGACCCAGCGTAGGCCGGGCGATACGCGCGTCGCGGACGTTGCGGTACGCGGTCCGCGCGATCAATGGGACTGTTCACGGCACCGGCACCGTTCGTTAACCTTCGGAGGGGAAGATCAGCCAGTCTGCGGAGGCGCCGTGCCGGCCGTGAAGAGAGGTTCCATGATGCGCGAAGTGTTCCACCAGTCGCTCGAGGACGTTCAGTCGCGCCTCGTGGAAATCGCCGAACTCGTCACCGTCGCGATCGAACACGCGACGCGCGCCTTCGGCACGAGCGACGTCGCCCTCGCCGAGGAAGTCATCGAGGCCGACCAGACCATCGATGACAAGGCCATCGCGCTGGACGAGCTCGCGATCGAGATCCTCGCCCGGCAGCAGCCCGTCGCGCGGGACCTGCGCATCGTCGTTTCCGCGCTCCGCGTCAGCGCATCGCTCGAGCGCATGGGTGACATCGCTGAGCACATCGCGCAGCTGACCCGCATGCGCTTCCCCGAGCGAGCCATCCCGAAGGGCCTGAAGGGCACGTTCACGAAGATGGGCGAACTGGACGTTCAGGTCGCGAAGGTGCTCACCGAGATCCTCCGCACAGAGGATCTCACCCTCATCGAGGCGCTCCGCGATCTCGACGACAAGCTCGACGACCTCCACCTGTCGGTGTTCGAGAAGGTCCTCAGCGACAACTGGCAGGGAGAGGCCGGCGCGACCGTCGATGCGACCCTCGCGAGCCGCTACCTCGAGCGTTTCGCCGACCATGCCCTGAATGTCGCCAAGAAGGTCGCCTACCTCGCTACCGGCGAGTGGGCGCCTGACACCGACACGATCACCGTCGTGGCGTCCGCCAACGGCGTCGAACTGCCCGCGAACGCCGACGACTGAACGCCGGCGCTACTTCTTGCCCTGGCTCGCGACGGCCGCGGCGCCGGCGGCTGCCGCCTCGGGGTCGAGGTAGGCGGCCGGCTCGAGCGGCATGAAATCGTCGCCGAGCCGGTAGACCAAGGGGATGCCGGTCGGGATGTTCAGCTCGGAGATGTCGGCGTCGCTGATGCCGTCGAGGTGCTTCACGAGGGCTCGCAGGGAGTTGCCGTGAGCCGTCACGAGCACGATCTTTCCGGTGCGCAGGTCGGGGATGATCTCGGACTCCCAGTACGGGAGCATGCGATCGATCACGATCTTGAGCGACTCGGTGCGCGGCACCTCACCGTCGATGCCGGCGTAGCGGGGATCGCCGGACTGACTGTACTCGGCGTCGTCGGCCAGCTCGGGCGGGGGCACGTCGAAGGAACGACGCCACAGCATGAACTGCTCGTTGCCGAACTCCTCGAGGGTCTCGGCCTTGTCCTTGCCCTGAAGGGCACCGTAGTGACGCTCGTTGAGGCGCCAGGAGCGCCGCACCGGGATCCACAGGCGATCCGCCGTGTCGAGCGCGATGTTCGCGGTCTGAATGGCACGCGAGAGCACCGACGTGTGCAGGATGTCGGGCAGAAGCCCCGCCTCCCCGAGGAGCTCGCCCGCCCGCGCCGCCTCGGCTTGCCCCTGCTCGGTGAGGCGGACATCGACCCATCCCGTGAACTGATTGGTCTTGTTCCACTCGCTCTGGCCGTGGCGGAGGAGGATGAGCGTGTAGGGAGCGGTCATGGCCGTCATCCTACCGATCTCGGCGCTGGCATCATGAGGGAATGACGCCGGAGAATCCGCCCGGTTCCCGCACGAGCGGAAAGATCACCCGCGGCACGACCAACACCAATCGGCTGCGCCGCGTCGATCGGTGGATCGCGCGGCATCCCGTGCTGCGCCGCGCCGACGACCCGCTGATCGTCGACCTCGGCTACGGAGCCAGCGGAGTCACAGCCTTCGAGCTCGAGTCCCGATTGCGACGTGCGCGGCCGGACGTCGAGGTCGTGGGGCTCGAGATCGACCCCGCGCGAGTCCAGCGCGCCGTCGCACAGCTCGCCGATGTGCGAGCCGGCCGCACATCGTTCGCACCGGATGCTCGCGTCTCGTTCGCCCGCGGCGGCTTCGAAGTGCCGCTCGCCGAGGGGCGGCGCCCGGCGGTGATCCGTGCGTTCAACGTGCTGCGCCAGTACGACGAATCCGACGTCGCCGGCGCGTGGGCGCTGATGGCGACTCGACTGGCCCGCGGCGGCATCGTCGTGGAGGGCACCTGCGACGAGCTGGGACGCGTCTGCACCTGGATCGAGCTCGGCGAGGACGCCCAGCCGCGCAGCCTCACGATCTCGCTGCGGCTTGCGGTGCTGGACTCCCCCGGCGTCGCCGCCGAGCGCCTGCCGAAGGCCCTGATACACCGCAACGTGCCCGGCGAGCGCGTCCACGCCCTGATGGCGGCGATGGATGCCGAGTGGACCCGGGCGGTGGCGTCATCGGCCTTCGGTGCCGAGCAGCGCTGGCGGGTCACACTCGAGGCGATGGCGGCATCCGGCTGGCCCGTCGGCGGCCGGGCACGCTGGCGGCTGGGCGAAGTCACCGTCCCGTGGGACTGCGTCGCGCCCGCCGGATGAACCGTTCGATCACTCGCGGGGCAGCACTGCGCGCGCTTCCCCCGCCGGCATCCCCGCAGCCGTCATGAGGTCGACCGCAAGGGGACGCAGCGCCGCGAGCAGATGATGATCGCCGCCGGCGTGGCCACCGGCAAGGGCCGCGGGGTCGAGCCGCGCGGCGACGGCGCGGACCGCTTCGCGTGCGAGCGGCTCGAAGGAGATGTCGCCGAGGGATTCACCGACCAGCCGCGCGCCGGCGGCGAGCTCTGCCAGCAGATCGGCCGTGACCGGACGCGGTCGTCCGTCGTCGCTCAGGTAGACGACGCGGCGGGCGATGACGCGCAGGTTGCGGCTGGCGAGATCGAGATGCGCCCGCACCCGCTCGTGCCGCTCGAGTTCGAAGCGCTCGCGACGCAGGAACGGGGAGATCCTCGCGATGGCCGCGCCGGACTCGAGCGACACCCGCCAGTCGTCCACGAGCGGCTGTAGCGCACGGGCCTTCTCCAGCCCCCGTTCGGCCCGCAACCGGTCACCCCGACGGAGCGCCTGCACGAGCGTGGCAGCGGCGCCGTCGAAAGCGGAGAGAAGTGCCGCGCCCTCGCGCGTGGCGGCGCGCAGTGGCCGGCGGGGAACGAGCGCGGTGACCAGGAGCGCGGCGATGCCCCCGATGATTCCGTCGATCAGCCGCACAAACGGCACACTCGCCGGAATCACCATGACGATCGCGGACTGCAGGGCCGCCGCGATCGCGAAGGCCGGTTGCGCCGAAAGGAACCGGGCGACGGCCAGGGTCACCGCCAGGGTGATGGCCAGCTGCCACCATCCGATTCCGGCGACCAACACGATGAGTTCGGCGATGAGGATGCCGACGACCATCCCGACGACCGTCTCGAGCACGCGTCGCGGGCGGGCATCGCGGACGAGGCCGAGGCTGGACACGGTGACGGTCGCCGCGAGCAGAGGGACCGGATGGCCGAGCACATCGTGTGCGAAGGCGAAGGCGGCCGTCGCGGCGATGACGATCTGAAGGATGGCCAGAGCAGACTCCCGGACACGCTCGATGCCGGGACGAGGGTCGAACCGACCGCGCAAGCCGGTGTGCACCGGACCCGTCGGCGGATCGACGCGGCCAGACACGTCAGCGGCGGCGGGACAAGCGCGGAAGTCGCGGCACCGCGGCGGTGCGACCGGCATCCGGAGGAACGATCGTCTCAGCGGACGCGGCGACGTCGCCGTCGTCCGTCCGCACGGTGAGCACGGCGTCCTCGGCGAGGGTGCGTTTGACCAGCGCGAGCGCGATCGGGCCCTCTTCATAGTGGCGCGCGACCGATGTGACCGCACCGACCGGTTCGCCGTCGGCGAGGACCTCTGCGCCCGGCTCGGGCAGGACATCGTCGCTCCCGTCGAGCTGGAGAGCGATGAGGCGCCGCGGCGGGTGCCCGAGATTGTGCACCTTGGCGACCGTCTCCTGGCCGCGATAGCAGCCCTTGTCCAGGTGCACCGCCGTGCGGAGCCAATCGACTTCGTGCGGGAGCGTGCGTCCGTCCGCTTCAGACGCGGCTCGCGGTCGCCACGCCGCGATGCGCAGCGCATCCGCCGCCCAGCGGCCGGTGACCGGCGATTCTCCCCGTGCCGCCGCGGCCGCGAGCGAAGCGTACTGATCCGCATCGACGATCGCTTCGACCCAATCGCGCTCGGCACCGGGGTGCGGATCGGCGGCAGCGTATCCCCATCCGCCGGGGGCGACGTTCGGCCACGGATCGACCCACCTCGCCACGGCATCGACGGCCGCGGCCGCTTCGGCCGTTCCACCGATCACGCGATGCGATGAGCCGGCATCCTGGGGGTCGACGCGCAGCCGAAAGCGCATGCGCGTCAGCCATGCCAGCAGCTCCGCAGCCCGATCGCGGTCGACGATGAGCCAGGTCGTCGCTCCGTCATCGACGACGGATGCAGCGTGCTCGACGTGTCCCTGCGGATCCAGAATGAGCAATTCGGTGCTCTCGCCGGGCCGCAGCGAAGCGACAGCCTGCGAGGTGATCGAATCGAGCCACGTCAGCCGATCGGGGCCGGTGATCGTGAGGACGGCACGATCACCGAGGATGGCCAGGGCGCGCCCGGCGACGAGCTCGCGCTGTTCCCGATGGGGCGATCCGAAGTGCAGCGGGCCGTTGTCGTCGAGCACGGCGCCCCGCATCCCCGCGAACAGTTCGGCCATCAGTCGGCCCGCGCGAGTCGCGCCGACGCGTGCGAGGCGAGGCCGCCGCCGAGCGCCGCGACATCCCACGCCCACAGCAGGTGAGCGTCGACGTAGCCGTACATCCGTGTCGCCGCGGCATAGTCCTTCGCCGTCGCGGGACGCACGATCGCGTCGGTCGCGATGTCGATGCGGGGTCCTCGCACCTGGCCGAGGTAGAGCTCGCTGATCCCGTCGGAGTGCACGACCGCCACTTCGATCTCGAATCCTCCGCCGTCCGTGCGGAGGGCCTCGACATCGTCGACGGTGCGCGCAGAGGCGAGCATGTCGGTCGGCGGGAGGAGCGCCGGACCCGGATCGGCTCCCGTCGCCGGTCGCGCCAGACGCCAATAGCCCGTCTCGGCGACCAGCGGCCGAGGTTGGCCGTGACCACCGAGCAGCCACGCACTGGCCGCGTAGTTGACGTAATCACCGCCGTCGTGACTGAAGCTCACCCGATGGGAGAACTCTCCCGAGAAGGAGGTGCCGTCCACGTCGTAGTCGATGACTCCGGTGCCTTCCCACACACCCAGCAACCAGGACAGCGGAACGATGTCCGCCGGAAGGTCGGTGGGAAGATCGAGCACGGCGTCAGCGCTGGCCGCGGTACAGGTTCTTGATCACGACGCCAGAGACGAAGGCGATCGCCAGCGAGGCGAGTGCGAGCAGCCCGACGAAGAAGAGTTCGAGTGCGACGAGGTCCATGCGCCCAGTCTACGCGCCCGATCCGCTCAGACGGAGAACAATGAGGCAAGACCGAGACCGACGCCGATCAGCCCCATCACGCAGAGGCCGCCGACGACGCTGGCCGCGGTCCGCTCGATGAATCCGTGCGGGTGGCCCCCCGCGAGCTGGATGGCGAAAGAGGCGATGACCACGAACCCCATCCCCACCGCCATCCATGCCGGCTGCGCGCCGCCCGGGACCGTGACCCCGACGGCGAGAGCGATGGCCGCGGCGATCAGCCACGCGGCGAGGATGCCGCGGACACCGCTGCGGGGCGCGAGTTCGGGAAGGGACACACGTCCATTGTGGCCCACGCGGCCCGGCGGAGCACGCTCGGCGCCTCCCGCGCGCACGACGCTCTAGGATGGGACACGATCCGGGTCCGCCCGAGTTCTCCCAGCGGAAGGGACCCTGTTGGCACAACTGCTCGTGCTGAGCTCCGCCCGCGGCGGGGGGCCGACCCTGCCCGCCCTGGAACTGCTGAGCCACCGCGTCCGTCAGATTCCCGCTGAACCGGCATCGCTCGTGAACGCGCCGAGTGCCGATGTGATCTTCATCGATGCGCGGCTCGATCTCGTGGGGGCGAAGTCGCTGTGCAAGATCCTCAACACGACGGGACTCGACGCGCCGCTCATCCTCGTCGTCACCGAGGGCGGCTTGACGGCGGTGTCGACCGACTGGGGCATCGACGATGTCCTGCTCGTCACGGCGGGGCCCGCCGAGGTCGACGCGCGCATCCGCCTGGCGATCGGCCGGATGGCCAAGGAGCAGGTGTCCAGCCGCATTTCGACCTCCGGCATCACGATCGACGAGTCCGCGTACTCGGCCAAGGTCCGCGGAAAGACCCTGGATCTGACATACAAGGAGTTCCAGCTCCTGCATTTCTTCGCGACGCACCCGTCCCGCGTGTTCACCCGTGAGCAGCTGCTGAGCGAAGTCTGGGGCTATGACTACTTCGGCGGGACGCGCACGGTCGACGTGCACGTCAGGCGTCTGCGCGCAAAGCTCGGCGACCTCGAACAGCTCATCGGGACGGTGCGCAACGTCGGCTATCGGTTCAACGTCTACGAGGAGGACCAGGTCCCCACCCCGCGCGAACGCTCACAGGCTTAGCGGTTAACGCACCGGTCACTTCGCCCTGCAATGATGAGGGGATGATCGATACGGACGTTCTCGACTCTGGCCTGGATGACGCGGACGACGACGACTTCGATGAAGCCGTCGAGGCCGACGATGCGCAGCTTCCCGACAACCGCTACACCGATCGCGAGCTGAGCTGGCTCGCATTCAACCAGCGTGTGCTCGAGCTCGCGGAAGACCCCCGGCTGCCGGTTCTGGAGCGCGCGAACTTCCTCGCGATCTTCGCGAGCAACCTCGACGAGTTCTTCATGGTCCGCGTCGCCGGCCTCAAACGCCGCATCCTCACCGGCCTGGCCGTGCCCACGAACGTCGGCCGTTCGCCGCAGGAAGTGCTCGCCGACATCTCCGCCGAAGCGCACAGGCTGCAGGTGCGGCACGCGGCCGCGTGGGCCGATCTCGTTTCCCCGGCGCTGGCCGAGAGCGGGATCGAGCTGGTCTCGTGGACGGACCTCGACGAGTCCGAATGCGCCACGATGTACGAGTACTTCCAGTCACAGGTGTTTCCGGTGCTCATGCCGCTCGCCGTGGACCCTGCCCACCCGTTCCCGTACATCTCCGGCCTGTCGCTGAACCTGGCGATCCGCATCCGCAACGCGAAGACCGGCCGCCAGGAGTTCGCGCGCCTCAAGGTGCCGCCCATGCTCCCGCGCTTCGTCGAGGTCCCCGCGAGCGGTCGTTCGCGCTACCTCCCGCTCGAGGAGCTCATCTCGGAGAACCTCGAGGATCTGTTCCCGGGAATGGAGATCCTCGAGCACCACGCCTTCCGGGTCACCCGCAATGAAGACGTCGTGATCGAGGAGGACGAGACCGAGAACCTCATCCAGGCGCTCGAAGCGGAGCTGCTGCGCCGCCGGTTCGGGCCGCCCATCCGACTCGAGATCACCGACAGCATGGATGCCGTGACGCTGGACCTGCTGCTGGACGAACTGGACATCACCGACCACGAGGTCTACCGCCTCCCGTCTCCGCTGGATCTGCGCGGGCTCTTCGACCTGTCACGCATCGATCGGCCGGATCTGCACTACCCGCCGCGGGTGCCGGCGACGGCACCGGCATTCCAGCCCGCGGAGCAGAACGGACGAGCCGACCTGTTCGCCGCGATCCGGGAGGGCGATGTGCTCGTCCATCACCCCTACGAGTCGTTCACGACCAGTGTCGTCGCCTTCCTCGAGCAGGCCGCGCGCGACCCTCAGGTGCTCGCGATCAAGCAGACGCTCTATCGCACGTCGGGTGACAGCCCGATCGTTCAAGCCCTGATCGATGCCGCCGAGAAAGGCAAGCAGGTGCTGGCGCTCGTCGAAGTGAAGGCGCGTTTCGACGAAGCCAACAACATCGTCTGGGCACGCAAGCTCGAGAAGGCCGGCGTGCACGTCGTCTACGGACTCGTCGGACTGAAGACGCACTGCAAGCTGCTCCACGTCATCCGTGAAGAAGACGGGATGCTGCGCAGCTACAGCCACATCGGCACCGGGAACTACAACCCGAAGACGAGTCGCCTCTATGAGGACTTCGGCCTGTTCACCGCCGACGAACAGGTCGGCCGCGACCTCACCCGGCTCTTCAATGAGCTCAGCGGCTACGCGATCGAGAAGAAGTTCAAGCGCCTGCTGGTCGCCCCGCTGCACCTGCGCAGGGGTCTGCTGCGCCACATCGACAACGAACGGCGCAACGCGCAGGACGGCAAGCCGGCGCACATCCGCATCAAGGTCAACTCGATGGTCGACGAGCAGATCATCGATGCGCTGTATCGCGCGAGCCAGGCCGGCGTCCGCGTGGATGTGTGGGTGCGCGGGATCTGCTCGCTGCGCACCGACCTTCCGGGGGTCAGCGACCACATCACGGTCCGCTCGATCCTCGGCCGCTACCTCGAGCACTCGCGTATCTTCGCCTTTCTTTCCGACGGCGACCCCCAGGTGTTCATCGGCAGCGCCGACATGATGCACCGCAACCTGGACCGCCGCGTGGAGGCTCTCGTGCGGGTGGTGGCTCCGGCGCACGTGCGCGAGCTCATCGATCTGTTCGATGCCGCCATGAGCGAGAGCACGAGTTCTTGGCACCTCGGCGACGGCGGGGTGTGGACCCGGCACAGCATCGACGCGGACGGCAAGCCCCTCGTCGATCTGCAGGACACGACGATGACGCAGGTCCGGCGGCGACGCGCCCGAGCGGTGCGATGACCGAGACGGCCGTCTACGCTGCAGGCGGCGTCGTCTGGCGCCAGGTCGAGGGCAAGCTCAAGGTGCTGGTGATCCATCGCACCGCCTACGCGGACGTCACGCTCCCCAAGGGCAAAGTCGACCCGGGCGAGACGCTCGCCGAAACCGCGGTGCGCGAGATCCTCGAAGAGACCGGAATCCGCGTCGCGCTCGGCATCCCCATCGGCGTCTCGCGCTACCGCATGCCGAACAAGCGACAGAAGATCGTGCACTACTGGGCCGCCGAGGCGACCGAGCGCGCCCTGCGCACGTCGAGCTTCGTCCCCAACAAAGAGATCGCAGCGCTCGAGTGGGTCTCGCCGCGTCGAGCCCTGGGCTACCTCTCCTACCCGGTCGACGTCGAGATCCTCGAACAGTTCCTGTCGTTCGTCGATGACGGAATACTCGAGACTTTCCCCCTCGTCGTGCTCCGCCACGCGAAGGCCGCGCCGCACGAAGAATGGAGGGGCGCCGATGCGACGCGCCCCCTGACCCCCCGCGGCATCCGACAGGCCGCGGCGATCGTGGGGCCGCTGCGCGCATTCGGCGTGCGTCGCATCATCTCGAGCGATGCGGTGCGCTGCCTTGCGACCGTCGCACCGCTCTCACGGGCCCTCAGCCGGCCCGTCTCCTCGACCCGCCTGATCGCGCAGGACGCGTGGGACGACGGCTCCTCGGACATCCGCGCCGTCGTCGGCAAGCGCGTCCGCTCCGGCAAGCCGGCCGTGCTGTGCAGCCACGGTCCGGTGATCCCCGGCATCCTGAGCGAGATCGCGCTCGCCACCGGGACCCTCCGCGGCTCCTACCTCGGCAGCGCCTCGGCGCTCGAGCCGGCGGCGTTCTCGGTCGTCCACCTGTCTGCGACCAACCCCGGATCGGGGATCGTGTCGATCGAGACGCACGATCCGAAGCCGTAGCGTGCCGGATCTGCGGCTGGCATGGGCCGTGGCCCGGGGCGGCCGCGCCGAGCGGCGTGAGGCGGCGTGGGCGCTCGTGCGCCGGCTGCTCGCTCGCGAAGGGCATCCGGATGCCCTTCTCTCCAACCCGTGCCCGCGGTGCGGCGGCCCGCACGGGCCGGTGCGCGTCGCCGGTGCGCCGTGGCGGGCATCGGTGAGCTATGCCGGCGCCGTCGCGGTGGTCGGGATCCATCCGGACACGGTGACGGCCTTCGGGCTGGATGCCGAGCCGCTCGCCGATCCGGTGCGGGACGCGGGCGGCGGCGTCGACGGTGGGCTGCTCCGCTGGGTGCGCACCGAGGCCGTGCTGAAGGCGGACGAACGCGGACTGAGAATCGACCCCGCCGAGCTGGAGTTCACCGAGGCCGGGAACGGCTGGAGCGCGCGCATCTCGGACCGGACCGAGGCGTTCATCGGATGGGAGCCGGACGGCGTGCCGGGGATTCTGGTCAGCGTCGCCCTGATGCGCGGCGCCGCCAGCAGCCCTCAGCGCCTCGGCGCGGATGCCTTCGGCAGCGGCGGCAGGGCGCGCTGATCCACCCACGCCGCGAACAGGGCGTCGAGGTCGATCCCGCTCACCCGCGCGGCGAGAGCACGGAAGTCGTCGCTGGTCACGACGGCGTGTCGATGCCCGGTCGTCCATTCGAGCAACACGCGCGAAAACGTCGCTTCTCCGACGGCGCACCGCAGCGCGTAGAGGGTGAGCGCACCGCGCTTGTACACGCGATCGTCGAACATGAGATCCGCGCCCGGATCCCCGAGGAGCAGATCCTGCCGGAGATCGGCCAGCCGGGCGTGGTGCACAGCCGCCTCCTCGGCCACGGTCGGGCCGCCCGACGCCTCCGACCACATCCACTCGGCGAAGCACGCGAAACCCTCGTTGAGCCAGATGTCGCGCCACCGTGCCACACCCACGCTGTTGCCGAACCACTGGTGCGCCAGCTCATGGGCGATCAGACGCTGCTCCTCCGGCACGAGGTGGTTGACGCCGAAAACCGCCATTCCCTGAGCCTCGAGCGGAATCTCGAGCTCATCCGCCGTGACGACGACGGCGCAGTCCTCCTGCGGATACGCGCCGAATGTCGATTCGAACAGAGCCAGCATGCGCGGCATCTGCTCGAACGCGCGAGCCACGTCAGCGCGCAGCGCCGATGGCGCGAAGACCCGCACACGGGCATCGCCGGCGAGCGCAGTCTGCTCGTACGCCCCGATGTGGACGGCGGCGAGGTAGGTCGCGACCGGGACGGTGGACTCCGCCGTGACGGTCACGCGCCCACCGCCGACGGTGCGGCCCGTGGGGCGACCGGTCGGCACGGGGAGGTAGCCGGCATCCGTCGTCACCGACATCCGCATGCGAGCGCGGTCGTCGGGGCGGTCGTTGCACGGGAACCAGGTGGGCGCTCCGGTGGGCTGAGCGGCCACGAGAGACCCGTCCTCGAGCTCCTCCCAGCCGATCGTGCCCCAGCGCGAGCGACGCGGAGCGGGCGCGCCCGCGTACGAGACCTCCAGCGAGAACCGCTCTCCCGCCTGCAGCCGCCGCGGGAGCGCGACCCGGAGCTTGCGCGGCCCCTGACTGAACCGGGTGCGGCGGTCGCCGTCGATCCGCACCCGTGTCGCGCGGAGCCCGACGAGATCGATGCTGATCGCCGAGACCGGCACCGCGGCGACCGCATTGATGATCGCGCGGCCCTCGAGGCGATTGGTGCGCACCCGGTAGTCGAGCTCAAGGTCGTAAGACTCGACGTCGAACGTCGGGTCGCCGCTCTCCGGTGTGTACGGGTCGTGCCCGCTCACGATGTCGACTGGTACGCGCGCGCCTTCACCGCACGCCACGGCCCGATGGGGTTGCCGCTCCAGCGTGAGCCGATCGGCACCGACTCGCCGCGCATGACGAGCGAGGCCGGCCCCACGGTCGCGTGCGCGCCGATCGAGGCCGCCGGGAGGATCACGCTGTGGGGGCCGAGGGTCGCCCCCGCTTCCAGTTCGACGGTATCCATACTCATGATTCGATCATGGAACAGGTGCGTCTGCACGACGCACCCACGATTGACCGTCGATCCGTCGCCGAGCGTGACCAGATCCGGCTCCGGCAGCCAGTAGCTGTCGCACCAGACGCCGCGTCCGATGGTCGCGCCGAGCGATCGCAGCCATACCGCGAGGGCGGGAGTGCCCGTGGCGGCGCGGGCGAACCACGGAGCCGCGAGCATTTCGGTGAAGGTGTCGGATACCTCGGTGCGCCAGACGAAGCTCGACCAGAGCGGGTGTTCGCCGGCTCGGATCGGGCCGACGATGAGCCACTTCGCGATCGTGGAAATGCCCGCCGCGATCGCGCCGGCCGTCATGAGCACCACGCCGGAGAGGAGGACCGCCCAGCCGAGACCCACGGCCTCGACCAGGGCGGCCAGAGCGAACAGCACGAACACCCCCATCGCGCAGGTGATGACGACGGGGACGAAGCGGCACAGCTCCCAGAGCGCCCGCGCGACGCGCAGGCGCCGGGGCGGCTGGTAGGTGCGCGCCTGGTCGCCTTCGGCGGAGAGCCGGCGCAGGCGCACCGCCGGGGAGCCCAACCAGGATGAGCCCGCCTTGGCCTTCGCGGGCGCCGACGAGAGCACCGCGACGAGCCCGTCTCGGGGCACGCGATGTCCGGGGGCTGCCATGCCGGAATTGCCGAGGAAGGCCCGCTTGCCGATGCGCACCGGGCCGAGCCGCATCCACCCGCCGCGCAACTCGTAGGAAGCGACCATCGTGTCATCGGCCAGGAACGCGCCGTCCTCGATGCGTGTCATCGAGGGCAGCAGAAGAACCGTCGAGGCCTCCACGTCGCGGCCGACGCGGGTTCCCAGCATCCGGAGCCAGACGGGTGTGAACAGACTCGAGTAGAGCGGGAACAGGATCGTGCGCGCCGAGTCGAGCAGTCGCTCGGTCGTCCAGGCCTGCCACCCGATGCGGCTGCGCACCGGATACGTTCCCTCGGCGAGGCCGATGGCCAGCAGCCGGACGCAGACGAAGACCGCGGCGGCGTAGACGAGGCCTGCCACGAGAACCGCGGGGACGAGCCACAGGAGAGCGCCGCCCAGAGCCGCGCCGAGCGTCGCGGCTCCGACCATTCCGCGCGCGAGGACCAGCCCGCCGACGGCGAAGGAAGCGATCGGCAGCACGGCGAGGAAGACCGCCGAGGTCGCATACGCCCACAGCCAGCGGTTCGGAGCGGGAGCTCGATCGGCGGGCCACGCTCCCGATCGTCCGCCGGTGCGCACGGCGGGTGACCCTGCCCAGTTCTGATCGGCGCGCACGCGGCCGAACACGGCTGAGCCGGGAGCGATCTCGGCGCGGCGGCCGATCCGGGTGCCCGGAGCGAGAGTGCTGCGCGACCCGATCGTCGCTCCGGCTCCGATCCGGATGCCGCCGATGCGAACGACGTCGCCGTCGATCCAGTAGCCGGACAGGTCGACCTCGGGTTCGATCGCCGCGCCGTCGCCGATCTCGAGCATCCCGGTGATCGGGGGAAGCGCATGCAGATCGACGCCCTCGCCGATGCGCGCGCCGAGAGCGCGGGCGTAGTACCCGATCCACGGTGCGCCGGCCAGCCCCACCGCATCGACCTGGTCGGCGATCTGCTCAGCGAGCCAGAGCCGCACGTGCACCCACCCGCCGCGCGGATAGTCGCCGGGTCGAAGCCCGGCCAGGAGCACACGGGCGGAGGCCGCCGCGATGATCATCCGACCGAACGGCGTCGCGAACACGAGAAGCCCGATCACGAGAACGGGCCAGGGGGCAGCGGGCAGCACCTCGAAGCCGGGCGTCAGGCGGAGAAGGGCCGAGGCGATGAGCAGGTACAGCATCCACCGGATGCCGGACAGGACGAACAGCGGCGCACCCAGAAGCGACTGCATCCACTGCATCCGACGCGGCGTGGGCTGGGGCCGGTGGAAGGTGTCGTCGGCGTCGTCGTGCAGAGCGGCGCCGAGGGCCTTCGCCATCGCGCCGAGGCGGGGCACGTCGTAGATGTCGGCGACGGAGAACTCCGGAACCCGCGTACGGATGCGGGAGACGAGCTGGGCCGCCGCCAGCGATCCGCCGCCGAGGTCGAAGAAGTCGACCTTGGTGCCGGTCACCGGCATGCCGAGGACCGCCTGCCACTGCTGCGCGAGCCAGGCCTCCCCCGGCGAGAAGTCCGGGTGCGGCAGCTCCACGTCGGGGAGCGGCCAGGGAAGCGCCGCGCGATCCACCTTGCCCGAGGTGCGGATCGGCAGGTCGTCGACGACGGCCAGCAGCGGGACCATCGGAGCGGGCAGCCGCTCGGCGAGGTCGGCGCGCGCGGCGAGTCGGTCGAAATCGGGGGACGCCGCGAGATACCCGACCAGCACGGGCACGCCGGCCTCGGTCATCCGGACGGCGACCGCTGCGCCCGTCACTCCCGGAAGATCCTGCAGGGCCGCTTCGACCTCGCCCAGTTCGATGCGACGGCCGCCGACCTTGACCTGATCGTCGGCGCGCCCCTGAAAGACGAGCCCGGCGCTCTCGAAGCGGACGAGGTCACCGGAGCGGTAGGCGCGATCCCAGCCGAGGGTCGGCATCGCGGCGTACTTCTCGGCATCCTTCGCCGGATCCAGATAGCGCGCCAGTCCCACGCCGCCGATGATCAGCTCTCCGATCTCGCCGTCCGCGACGGGCTGCCCGTCGGCGTCGACGACAGCGAGGCTCCAGCCGTCGAGCGGCAGTCCGATGCGGACAGGCCCCGGACCGCCGAGCGGCGCGGCGCACGCGACGACCGTCGCTTCGGTGGGCCCGTAGGTGTTCCAGACTTCGCGTCCTTCCGCCGCCAAGCGGGCCGCGAGCTCGGGCGGGCACGCCTCACCGCCGAAGATCAGCAGGCGGACGTTCTCGATCGAGTCCGCGGGCCACATCGCCGCAAGCGTCGGAACCGTGGAGACCACCGTGATGCCCTGCCGCAGCAGCCAGGGTCCGAGGTCCTCTCCCGAGCGCACGAGCGAGCGGGGAGCGGGCACGAGGCACGCCCCGTGTCGCCAGGCCAGCCACATCTCTTCACACGACGCATCGAATGCGACCGAGAGGCCCGCCAGCACACGGTCCTGCGGACCGAGCGGGGCATCCTGCGCGAACAGGCGCGCCTCGGCGTCGACGAAGGCGGCCGCCGAGCGATGCGTGACCGCGACACCCTTGGGGACTCCGGTCGACCCGGAGGTGAAGATGATCCACGCGTCGTCGTCGGCGGTCGGCGGCGGCACGGTCACGAGGGCGTGCGTGGACGGATGCGGAGCATTGCCCGCGAACAGCGGCGACTCGTCCGGGTCCCCATCCTCGGCGCTGACCGGGGCGTATGCGCCGGTGCCCGTGATGACGCCGTGCACGCGCGCCTCACCGAAGACGAGTCGCGCCCGCTCGTCCGGGTCGTCGGCATCCACCGGCACGTACGCGGCACCGGCAGCCAGTACGCCGAGGATGCTGATGTACAGCTCCTTCGAGCCGGAGGGCATCCGCACGCCGACCCGGTCGCCGCGCCGCACTCCGGCCGCGTGCAGGCGGGCCGCCGTTGCGCCGACGCGTGCCATCAGCTCGCGGTAGCTGAGCGCTCCGGAGCCGTCGTCGATCGCCGACGCCTCGGGGTGGCGCGCCGTGGTCTGCCGGATGATGTCGACAAGGGTGCGTGGGTCAGCAGCCGCCTGCGAACGATCCAGGATCGCGGTACCGGATGTCGACACGGTCAGGAGAGGACGTCCGGGCGCGACAGCACGCGCTCGGCTTTGCTCGACTTCGTCATGGCTCACAGACTAGTCCGGGCGAGTTGGCCGAAAGAGAACGGGGTGCCGGTTCGCGCCGATCAGTGCGCCGCGCGTTCACCTCTCGTTCACCGGGAAAGCGCACGCTCGTAAGAGTCGGTGTCTACCGTCGAGGCTGGCTCTGCACCGGGGCCGCAATCACAGGACAAACCCGAAGGACACACACGTGAAGCTCACCCGCCTCGCCCAACTGGGCGCAGTCGCCGCCATTGCAGCGCTTACCCTCACCTCTTGCGCCTCGAATGAGACCGGTGGAAACACCGAGCCCACCGATGGCGCCTCGTCCCTTTCCGGCGAGCTCGCCGGAGCGGGCTCGTCCGCCCAGGATGTCGCGGTCCAGGCCTGGGCCGCAGGATTCCAGACCATCAACTCCGCCACGACCGTGACCTACGACCCCTCGGGCTCGGGCGCGGGGCGCGAGTCGTTCCAGGCCGGCGCCGTGGGCTTCGCCGGATCGGACCGTGCGTTCACCACTGACGAGATCGCCGAAGGCCCCTTCAGCGCTTGCGTCGAGGGTACCGACATCATCCAGATGCCGTCGTACATCTCACCGATCGCCGTCATCTTCAAACTCGACGGCATCGAGACGCTCAACATGGATCCCGCGACGGTCGCCGGCATCTTCGCCGGCACGATCACGAACTGGAACGACCCTGCGATCGCCGCGAGCAACGAGGGCGTGTCGCTGCCGGACCTCGCCATCACCCCCGTGCACCGCGCCGATGACTCCGGCACCACGGAGAACTTCACCGATTACCTCTCCCAGGCCGCACCTGCGGTGTGGACGTGGGAGGCCGACGGTGTGTGGCCGGCGACGCCCGTGGCCGGCGAAGCAGCCCCGCAGACTTCGGGAGTCGTCGCCGCCGTTGACGGCGGAACCGGAACCATCGGATACGCCGACGCGTCGCGCGCCGAGGGCTTCGGAACCGTCGCGGTCGAGGTCGGCGGCGAGTTCGTGTCGTTCTCGCCGGAGGCTGCCGCCGCCGTCGTCGACGCGTCGCCGCGAGAAGAGGGGCGCACCGCCGGAGACCTGGCGATCGCGCTCGACCGCACTCCCGACACGGCCGCGTACCCGATCGTGCTCGTCAGCTACATGATCGCCTGCGAGGAGTACACCGACGCCGCCGTGGCGCCGCTGGTCAAGGGATTCCTCGAGTATGTGATCAGCGCTGAGGGTCAGGATGCCGCGGCAGCCGCGGCTGGCAGCGCGCCCATCTCGGACACGCAGCGCTCCGCGATGCAGTCTGCGATCGACCTGATCGTCACTGAGTGACGCTCGGTGTGCCCGGTCCGGCGATTCGCCGGACCGGGCACACCACGGGTTTTACACCACCGAGGGGAAACGGATCCATGACCACGACACCGGCGCAGACGGTCGCTCCCCGACCGAAACCCAAGCAGCGTCCCGGCGACCGCTGGTTCTCGGCGACTGCCCTCGGCGCCGCTGCCATGATCCTCGTCACGCTGGCAGCGGTCGCGATCTTTCTGATCATCCAGTCGATACCGGGCATCTCGGCCACGAAAGCGACTGCCTCGATCCTTCGCAGCGATTTCTGGGACTACGTCTGGCCGCTCGCCTTCGGCACAATCTGGGCGGCGCTCCTCGCCCTCCTCATGGCGGTACCGGTGTCGATCGCCGTCGCGCTGTTCATTTCGCACTACGCGCCGCGGCGACTGGCGCAAGCCCTCGGCTACATCGTGGACCTCTTGGCCGCTGTGCCGTCCGTCGTCTTCGGTCTGTGGGGAATCCTGGTGCTCGCGCCCGCCGTCCTGCCCGTCTACGCATGGCTGAACGCCAATGTGGGATGGTTCCCGCTCTTCAGCGGAACGGTCTCGGGCACCGGGCGCACGATCTTCACGGCCGCCATCGTCCTCGCCGTCATGGTCATGCCGATCATCACCGCGATCTGTCGTGAGATCTTCCTTCAGACCCCCGTCCTCCACGAAGAGGCGGCGCTGGCACTGGGCGCAACGCGCTGGGAGATGGTCCGGATGGCTGTCTTCCCCTACGGCCGGAGTGGAATCGTCTCGGCCTCGATGCTCGGCCTCGGCCGTGCCCTCGGCGAGACGATGGCAGTGGCGATGGTGCTCTCGGTTGCCAACATCATCAGCATCCGACTTCTCACCGCCGAGAATCCCGGGACGATTCCGGCCAACATCGCCTTGACGTTCCCCGAGGCGTACGGCACGAACATCAATGTGCTCGTTGCCACGGGTCTCATTCTTTTCATCGTCACGTTCATCGTCAACGCCGTCGCACGCTGGGTCGTCGACCGCCGCAAGGAATTCTCGGGGGCCAACTGACATGACCATGACCACCGCTCCCGCACCGGCCCCATCGAAGGTCGCCGTGCCGAAATCAAGCCAGCTCACAAGCGGCCATCTTCCCAACTGGGCGCCGTGGGCCATTCTGGGGATCAGCGCCGTCATCAGCGCCCTGATCTTCTGGGTGCTCGCGCTGGCGCCCGATGGGGCATTCAACGTCCCCGGATGGGCCGTCGTGTCCGTCCTGATCTGCCTGATCTTGATCTCGGTGACCTCCACGCTGGTCGAGGGCCGCCGCAGAGGCGTCGATCGTCTGGTGGTCGGGTTGGTCACAGCGGCTTTCGCACTCGCGATGGTGCCGCTGATCTCGGTCACCTGGACGGTCGTGGTCAACGGCGTGGCCGGCATCTCTGCGGAGTTCTTCACCTCTTCCATGCGCAACGTGGTCGGCGAAGGCGGCGGGGCGCTGCATGCGATCGTCGGGACGCTGCTGATCACCCTCGCCGCGGCAGTGGTCTCGATTCCGATCGGACTGCTCACCGCCATCTACCTCGTCGAGTACGGCCACGACGGCCGGATGGCCCGGAGCATCCGATTTCTCGTCGATGTCATGACCGGCATCCCGTCGATCGTGGCCGGCCTGTTCGCGTTCGCCCTGTTCGCGCTCTTCTTCGGACCGGGCGTACGCATGGGAATCATGGGATCGCTCGCCCTCGCCGTGCTCATGATCCCGGTCGTCGTGCGCTCCAGCGAAGAGATGCTGCGCCTCGTGCCGAACGAACTTCGCGAAGCGGCGTACGCACTGGGTGTGCCGAAGTGGCTGACGATCGTGAAGGTGGTTCTGCCCACTTCGCTCGCGGGCATCACAACGGGAGTCATGCTGTCGATCTCACGCGTCATCGGTGAAACGGCACCCCTGCTGCTGACTGCAGGGGTCACCGCGTCGATGAACTTCGACCTCTTCAGCGACCGTATGGCGACACTCCCCGTCTTCGCCTACTCACAGTTCATGAACCAGGGCACCCCGGCTTCGGCGTATATCGACCGAGCCTGGGCCGCAGCCCTCACCCTCATCGTCATCGTCATGGCGCTCAACCTGATCGCGCGTCTGGTCGCGAAGATCTTCTCCCCCAAGATGGGCCGCTGACCTGCACGGCACCCTGAACTCACCCGAAAGCGAAACCTGAGGAACCGTGTCCAAGAGCATCGAAGTCAACGACTTGAACGTCTACTACAGCGATTTCCTCGCCGTCGAGGGCGTCAGCCTCGAGATCCAGCCGCGCTCCGTCACTGCCTTCATCGGTCCGTCGGGCTGCGGCAAGTCCACGTTCTTGCGCACCCTGAACCGCATGCACGAGGTCATCCCCGGTGCCCGCGTCGAGGGTGAGGTCCTCCTCGACGGCGACGACCTGTACGGTCCGGGTGTCGACCCGGTGCTCGTGCGCCGTCAGGTGGGGATGGTCTTCCAGCGCCCGAACCCGTTCCCCACGATGTCGATCAAGGAGAACGTACTTGCCGGCGTGAAGCTGAACAACAGGCGGATCTCCAAGAGCGATGCCGATGCCCTGGTCGAGCAGTCGCTGCAGGGCGCGAACCTCTGGAACGAGGTCAAGGACCGCCTCGACAGGCCCGGCTCGGGCCTCTCCGGCGGGCAGCAGCAGCGCCTGTGCATCGCGCGCGCGATCGCCGTCTCGCCCGATGTGCTGCTGATGGACGAACCGTGCTCCGCGCTCGACCCGATCTCGACCTTCGCGATCGAGGAGCTCATCGAGGAGCTCAAGAAGGACTACACGATCGTCATCGTGACCCACAATATGCAGCAGGCGTCGCGGGTCTCGGACAAGACGGCGTTCTTCAACATCGCCGGCACCGGCCAGCCGGGCAAGCTCATCGAGTACAACGACACAAACGCGATCTTCACGACCCCGGCCATCCAAGCCACCGAGGACTACGTCTCGGGCCGCTTCGGCTGAGTCTCGCTCTCTCTCGGGCCGCTTCGGCTGAGTCTCGCTCTCTCAGGCCGCTTCGGCTGAGTCTCGCTCTCTCTCGGGCCTCCCCGGCGGGGCAAGCGCCATCCTCCGCAGGCACCCATCTCCGCACGCGCGCATCCTCCCTCTCATGCCTCTTCTCGGCGCATGCCGCTTCTCCGCGAGTGTCCCGCATTCTGCTGTGTCCCAGCTTCTGGGGCGTGTGTCCCAGCTCCAGCGGCGTGTGTCCCACTCCCGGCGGAGTACGTCCCACCTTCGGCGACTCCCAACCCACCCGAGCGACCGAAACTGGGACACACGGAAGCGCACAGGCGGCCCTTAACCCAGTCCGGCAGCCAAAGCCGGCGCATCCTCCAGCGGCGTGTGTCCCACTCCCGGCGGAGTACGTCCCACCTTCGGCGACTCC
>WOYI010947301.1_pt1 | contig 47803 bp, 54 predicted proteins | sample 6423411 | NCBI WGS metagenome assembly WOYI01 (sample SAMN13441803, study PRJNA592873) | oil field metagenome | biome: oil field; feature: oil-well bore; material: oil-contaminated soil; isolation source: oil-contaminated soil from oil-well borehole | place: Germany: Wietze | collected 2016-10-18 ... | reverse complement strand
ATGAGATCTTTCTGGTGAATGGTTATGCCGAAATGGAAGCCCGAAAGAAAGCATATACACTGCTCGCGAAAGAGTTCGGGTTAACTTCTTGATTTTTATCGAATTCCTGAATTTTTTTCGCCGGCAAAGGTTTCCAGCAGATGGTGGTCTGGAACCACTGAATACTGCATAAGTATTCCTGCGGCTTGTGATAGATATTGAATCCCATTCTTAATGTGTGATGATATCTGAGCTGCGAAGAGACAAAAAGCCGCTGCAAAAGCAATTGCAACGGCTTTTTATATATAGAAATGGTTTTTTATACTTCCGTTTTCGAATAATCCATGGCAGCCTTACGTTGGTAAGAGGCATAACGCCATTTTGCATTTTCTTCGGCTGAAGCAAAGAGTTCGTCGGCAGTAGCCGGGAACGATTTCTTTAACGAAGTATAGCGCACTTCACCGTTCAGGAATTCCTGGAACTTGCTCCAGTCCGGTTCTTTCGAATCCAGTTGGAACGGGTTCTTTCCTTCTTCTTCCAACAGCGGGTTGAAACGGAAAAGTGACCAGTATCCACTTTCAACAGCTCTTTTCTCCTCTTCCTGCGATTTCCCCATGCTTGCGCGTAAGCCGTGGTTAATACAGGGAGAATATGCAATAATCAGCGACGGGCCCGGATATGCTTCGGCTTCTTTAAGCGCTTTGAGATATTGCGACTGGCTGGCTCCCATGGCCACCTGGGCTACATAAACATAACCATAGCTCATCATCATGGCGCCAAGGTCTTTTTTACGGATCTTTTTACCTGATGCGGCGAATTTTGCCACTGCACCTACCGGAGTAGATTTCGATGACTGGCCACCTGTATTTGAGTAAACTTCGGTATCCATAACCAAAACATTTACATCTTCGCCACTGGCCATCACGTGGTCGAGGCCACCGTAACCAATGTCGTAGGCCCAGCCGTCGCCGCCAAATACCCAGATCGATTTTTTAACCAGGTATTGTTTCAGTTTGCTAATTTCTTTTGCATAACTACTGTCGCTTCCTTTGATAGTTGCCAATACTTTGTTGGTAGCGACTACCGAACCGTCAGCATCGTTTTTCTTTTCGATCCACTCAGCAAAAGCTTCTTTTTCGGCATCGGAAGCGCCGTTTGATAGCGCCTGTGTCATGATGTCTTCGATGCGGTTACGCTGTGCGTTTACACCTTCTGAGAACCCAAAACCGTATTCGGCATTGTCTTCGAAAAGCGAGTTTGCCCAGGCCGGACCGTTGCCCGATTGTTTGTGTTTACAATACGGAGTAGAAGGAGCCGAACCACCATAGATGGATGAACAGCCGGTAGCGTTGGCTACCATCATACGTTCGCCATACAATTGGGTGATTAGCTTAATATAAGGTGTTTCACCACAACCTGCACAAGCTCCCGAGAATTCGAAGAGTGGCTGGGCAAATTGTGAGTTTTTAACCGATTTGGTTTTATCAACAACGTTTTCTTTTACTGTAACATTTTTGTCCATGAAGTTCCAACGTTCAATTTCAGCTTGCTGGCTTCCAAGTGGCTTCATTACAAGCGATTTTTCTTTCGAAGGACAAACATCGGCACAGTTCCCGCAACCGGTACAATCGAGTACTGAAACCTGGATACGGAAATTCAACCCGCCAAACATTTTTGATGGTGTTGCTACACGTACTTCGGTTCCTGCAGGTGCAGCCTCCACTTCTTCTTCGGTCATCAGGAACGGACGGATAGCAGCGTGCGGACAAACATATGCACACTGGTTACACTGGATACAGTGGTCGGCCTGCCATTCAGGCACGTTAACAGCGATCCCGCGTTTTTCGTAGGCTGCTGTTCCAAGCGGGAATTGTCCGTCTTCTGAACCGGCAAAGGTTGAAACCGACAGATCATCGCCTTGCTGGGCATTGATCACATCTACCACATTGGCTATATATTCCGGACGATCCGAAACGCCGTTTACTTTGGCAACCTTAATACTTTTCCATTCTTTCGGAACTTCAACTTTTGTTACGTTTTTACCACCGGCATCTACTGCGGCAAAGTTCATGTTTACAATGTGTTCACCTTTTTTACCATACGATTTAACAATGGCTTTTTTCATTTGGTCAACAGCCATTTCGTAAGGAATTACACCGGTAATTTTGAAGAATGCCGACTGCATGATGGTGTTGGTACGTGTACCTAACCCAAGTTCTTCTCCCAGTTGTGTTCCGTTGATAATGTAGAAATTGATCTCGTTGTCTGCCAGGTATTTTTTCATTTTGTCGGGCAACTGGTTTTTGGTTTCTTCTTCATCCCAAATCGAGTTCAGAAGGAACGAGCCACCTTTTTTCAAGCCTTTTAATACGTCGTAAAGATGGATGTATGCCGGAACGTGACAAGCCACAAAATCTGGTGTTGTTACCAGGTAAGTCGAGCGGATTGGTTTGTCGCCAAATCGCAGGTGAGAACAGGTAAAGCCACCCGATTTTTTCGAGTCGTACTGGAAATAGCCCTGGCACGATTTATCGGTAGCATCGCCAATAATTTTGATCGAGTTTTTGTTGGCTCCCACAGTACCGTCTGATCCCAACCCGTAAAATTTGGCCTGGTAAGTTCCTTTTGGTGTCATATCTACTTCTTCTTTTAACGGAAGCGAAGTGAAAGTAACATCGTCAACAATACCAATGGTGAAGCCATTTTTCGGTTCATTCATTTCAAGATTCTCATAAACCGCAAGAATCTGAGACGGGGTGGTATCTTTTGAACCTAACCCGTAGCGGCCGCCAACAATTTCAGGGGCATTTTCTTTTCCGTAGAAATGCGAACGGATATCGAGGTACAAAGGTTCACCGGCAGCTCCCGGTTCTTTGGCGCGGTCGAGAACTGCAATTCGTTTTACTGATCCTGGGAGCGCTTCAGCAAAGTGTTTTGCCGAGAACGGACGGAACAGGTGAACCGAAATTAGACCTACTTTTTTACCTTGAGATGCAAGATAATCGATAGTTTCTTTAATGGTTTCGGTAACCGAACCCATAGCAATGATCACGTTTTCAGCATCCGGCGCGCCATAATAATCAAACGGGCGATATTTTCTTCCGGTCAATGCGCTTATTTGGTCCATATAATCGGCTACGATATCGGGTACGGCATCGTAAAATTTGTTGGCCGATTCTTTTGCCTGGAAGAAGATGTCAGGGTTTTGGGCGGTACCACGGGTCACAGGGTTTTCAGGATTCAAAGCCCTGTCGCGGAACGACTGTAGGGCTTCCTGGTCAACCATCGGAACGATGTCTTCCATTTCGATGGCTTCAATTTTCTGAATTTCGTGTGAAGTTCGGAAACCGTCGAAGAATGCCAGAAATGGAATTCTTGATTTCAGGGTTGCCAGGTGGGCAACACCTGCCAGGTCCATTTCTTCCTGTACCGAACCCGATGCCAACATGGCAAATCCGGTTTGACGGGCGGCGTACACATCGCTGTGGTCACCAAAAATCGAAAGTGCATGTCCGGCTAATGCACGTGCACTTACATGAAATACGGTTGGTAACAACTCACCTGCAATTTTGTACATATTCGGGATCATCAGCAACAAGCCCTGAGATGCTGTGTACGTTGAAGTGAGAGCCCCCGATTGCAAAGCTCCGTGAACAGCGCCTGCAGCGCCTGCCTCGCTTTGCATTTCGGCCAAACGTACAGGACGCCCAAACATATTTTTCTTACCAAAAGCAGCCCACTCGTCTACATACTCAGCCATTGTCGACGACGGAGTAATGGGGTAGATACATGCTACTTCACTAAACATGTAACTCATATGCGCTGCTGCGTAGTTACCGTCACATGTGATGAATTTTTTTTGTTTTGCCATCTTATTAAATGTTTTTGAATTTATTTTAGTTCAAGTTGTTTTTAGTACAAAAATCCGAAAAGCCATAGTGGTATTTTGTTCCCTTCACCTGTTTCTATTACGTCGGAAGCCGCATATATTTCACCTTTCGGTTCGAGTTTCCGTCCTCCGACATTAAATTTATATTTACCATCAACACAAAAATCTGCTTCAGGCGATTTGGCCAGTTGGTGCTTGTATCCTACCTGGTTGTAAAAGAACGTCAGGCGCATGGTCAGGCTTTCGGTATTGTTGGGCGCAATCGCATACAAAAGATTCGTATTATGCATATACACCTGGTCCGGTTTTTTCATCTGGTCGTCATCACCATTTCCATTTAAATACAAGAGGTTGATCAATCGCGCATTCTTAAGATATTTCAGATAATTCATGATCGTTGCTCTCGATGTTTCGACAGAAGCTGCTAATTTACTCACATTCGGGGTAAATGGCGTTTCCGACGCGATGATGTGCAACAGTTTTCTGAGTTTTGCGAGATACTTAAATTCGATTTGATTGATATAAGGCACATCGATCTCAAGCGCCAGGTTGGTATTCTTTAAAAGTTTATTCATGTAGAAATTCGGATCGTCCATATAATATGGAAAATAACCGTGTTTCAGGTAATCGTCGAAATAGGCAAGTGGCCTAACCTCTGAAACGATTTCTTTTGAAATTTCTATATGGTTCTCAATGATTTCCTGAAATGAGTAAGTTCTGAAATTCTTGGTTACCTGGTGATTCAGGTATTCTCTGAACGATAAACCCTCGAGATGATAGATTTTTGCTATTCCTTCGAGGTCGGGATTTCCTTCTGTGATGCGCAACACAGGCGAAGAAGTGAAAATGATCTTCAGTTCCGGAATTTCATCCATACATTTTCTAAGATCTTCCGACCATTCCGGGTATTTCTGTATCTGGTCCAGAACAAGAACTTTTCCTCCACGTTTGGCAAACTCGTCGGCAAACGAGCTGATTTTCCGTTTGGTGAAATAGAAGTTATTCAGATTGAGGTAAAGTATATCGTTACTGTCTGCATAATTTTGTTTGATGTAGTCGAGAATAAAGGTTGTTTTCCCAACTCCCCGAAAACCTTTGATACAGATCAGCCGGTCGTCCCAGTTAATGGTGTCCATCAACTCACGTTTAATGGTATCCTTCGGACTGTTGAGCAATGAGCGATGTATTTGTTGAAAAAATTCCAATTTGTATCGGTTCTAAATTACGAAAATCTCAGTTTTATGCTATCTGTAGATAGCAAATTTACGATTTAATTGCCAGTAAAGGCATTATATTACTCTCAGCTAAAGCTGATTTGTTCATTCATTAATGTAAGCTTAACTTACACTAAACCCGAGAATCCCATAAATGCCATAGCCAGAATTCCTGCAGTAATCAAGGCGATGGGAGTGCCTTTTAAACCCTTTGGGATATCTTGAAGATCGAGGTGTTCACGGATACCTGCGAATAATGTAAGCGCTAATCCAAAACCAATGGCGTTTGAAATGGCAAATACCACACCTTCAAGCAAATTAAACTCGTTTTGAATAGTAAGAATTGCCACACCCAGAATAGCACAGTTGGTGGTTATCAGCGGAAGAAAGATTCCGAGAGCCTGGTAAAGTGGAGGACTTACTTTTTTCAAAATAATTTCAACCAACTGAACAAGGGCCGCGATAACAAGAATGAAAGCTATGGTTTGCAAATAGGCGAGTCCGAACTTATTCAGAATGTAGATTTGAATGAGGTAGGTTACAATAGTTGCCAGTGTCATTACGAAAGCTACGGCACCGGCCATTCCCATTGCAGTTGATAACCGTTTGGAAACACCCAAAAACGGGCAGATTCCCAAAAACTTCATTAAAACAATGTTGTTTACTAATATTGCGCTTAGTACAATTACAAAATAATTCATTTTATATCCTCCTTAGCTCTTTTTTAGTCGGTTTATTAATGCAATTAAATATCCCAAAACGATAAATGCACCGGGCGCCAGCACAAATATCAGTGTACCAAAGTTTTCGGAATACAGGGTAATATTAAACAGCTTTCCGCTACCCAGAATTTCGCGAATACTGCCAAGCAATACCAGGGCGAAAGTGAATCCAAGCCCAATTCCCAGCCCGTCGATGGCTGAAGAACCCACTTTGTTTTTTGAAGCGAAAGCTTCGGCGCGGCCCAACACAATACAGTTTACTACGATGAGCGGGATAAACAAGCCCAGACTTTTAAACAATGCGGGCACAAATGCCTGCATTAATAGCTGGACCACAGTTACAAAAGCCGCAATAATCACAATAAATGAAGGTATTCTTACTTTATCGGGAATTACGCCTTTTACCAATGAAATAACAATGTTCGACATCATTAAAACAAAAGTGGTGGCGAGTCCCATTCCCAGGCCGTTAATGGCCGAAGAGGTTACGCCAAGCGTGGGACACATCCCAAGTACCAATACAAATACCGGGTTTTCCTTAATAAATCCTTTTGTAAAATTCTTCCACTGATTCATATTTCTACAGTTTAGAGTTTAGTGTTCAATGTTCAGAGTGTAGTCCTGAAAATATGATTTTACTAAACGTATAAGTTTTACTCTTTAAATTTGTCACCTTTTAATTCACTTTCTTTTAAGTGATTTATTAAACCTCTTTCAAGTTTTCCAACTTCATCGGCTAACCCATAAGCACCTTTAAATTCTCCTTCAGAAATGTACTCATTATCCAGAGCACGACATAATTGAGATCGGGTTTCAGCAGCTGAGCCTTTTGAAATGTATAGAAATTGAATAAATTCTTTGTTCCCCCTCTTTCAAATCCTTCGGCAATATTATCCATTGCTGAACTATTTCTTCGCTTCATATGCGGTATATCCTCTTTTCATCGCATCCAAAAATGCACGGGAAGAGATGGTAGAAGCAGTTATTGCGTCAATGTCACCGCCATCTTTGGAAACAGTAAACCTGGTAGTTTCCGGATTTTTGCCAATTACATTTTGTTTGGGTTTATCCGAATTTCTGAACCATGTGTCCATCTTTGAGCCCAATCCGGGAGTCTCGGCGTGTTCCAGTACTGAGTATCCCGAAAAGTTTCCGTCTTTATCAATACCTGCCATAATCGAAATATAACCACTAAATCCTGTTCTTGTGTAAGTTTTAACAGCCGTCCCTACCAGTTCACCCGCTTTGTAAGCAGGAAAGAGTTCGAGGCTGTCACCACCGGATTCAGTTTGCACCTTGTAACTCTCTCCAAGTTGATCGAAAGCAGGAAGTACCTGGGTAATAGCTTCGGTTTGTGCTTTCAGTTTTGCCGCTTCAATCGGCGCCTTGGTAAAATCGTATACAAAACCCAAAACGGCAGCTGCTATTCCGGTAACCAATACCAGGGTTACCACCATATTCATAAAAGTAGATTCACGTTTTGCCATCTTATTTTCCTCCGAAACGTTTTGGTTTGATGTAATAATTCAGCAATGGCGTTACCGCATTCATAATCAGGATGGCGAAGGAAATACCTTCGGGGTAAGCGCCAAACATACGAATGCTGATGGTTATGATCCCGATTCCTATTCCATAAATAACCTGGGCCTTGCCAGTCATTGGCGATGTAACCATGTCGGTTGCCATAAAAACAGCCCCCAGCATTAAACCACCGGTAAGCAGATGGTAAGCCGGATTCACATATACTTCAGGATTGATCATCCAGAAAATGCCTGAAATAATAGCTACAGTCAGAATTATCGAAACCGGGACCTGCCAGGTAATTACTTTTTTCCAGAGCATGTAAATTCCGCCAAAAATCAGTAGAATGGCAGAAATCTCACCCAGCGAACCGCCAATGTTTCCGAGCAACATGTCGTTTAGGTGCGGCAATCCGGCAATGTCAGATATCGGAGTACCATTTTTAATTCCTTCTTTTAATAGTCCAAGTGGTGTGGCAGCGGTAATTGCATCAATTCCGGCCTGGTGATTCACCGGCCACGATGTCATGTGAACCGGAAATGAGATCAACAGGAAAACGCGGCCCACCAAAGCCGGGTTAAAAACGTTGTTTCCGATTCCGCCAAACGAAAGTTTCCCAATTCCCATGGCTGCGATGGCGCCAATAATTATAATCCACCACGGCAGGTTGGCCGGAACGTTAAAAGCCAGCAGAATCCCGGTGATCAATGCCGATCCGTCGCTTACGGTTGGCGAAACTTTTAAAAGGTATTTCTGAATGAGGTACTCGATGGCAATACAGGCGGCTACGGCAATCAGCGTAACACGAAGGGCATCCCATCCAAAAACGAATACCGACCATGCCAGCGCTGGAATCATCGCATAAACAACCCGATACATGATCTTTTGGGTCGATTCGCTCGAATGTACGTGCGGCGAAGGCGAAACTGTTAATAATCTACTACTCATTAGTCAGCTGTTTGTAATATTTCTTGTTGAATCCGTCAACCTGAACTTGTTTCATGTTCTTTCTGTTTGAGATTCTGAAACAAGTTCAGAATGACGTTTTATTCTTTTTTATTTCTTTCTTGAACGGATAATCGCTCCTACTTTCCCTTTCCCAAAACGGATGTAATCGAGCAGAGGACGATTCGATGGGCAAGTGTAACTACACGAACCACATTCAATACAATCCATCACGCGTTCCTGCTCTGCACGATCGAAGATTTGCTTTTCACCCAAAGTCATTAGCAAGTAAGGTTCAAGTCCCATCGGGCAAACACTGGTACAACGCGAACAACGAATACAATTCAATACTTCTTTCCGTTTCGATTCTTCCTCTCGCATCAGCAAAATTCCCGATGTTCCTTTGGTTACCGGCACATCCAGCGAAGGAATAGCTTTGCCCATCATTGGTCCGCCACTGATAATTTTACCTGTATCATCGGGTAATCCTCCGGCTGCTTCTACCAGTTCTGAAGTTGGGGTGCCGATACGCACCAGGAAATTCGAGGGTTTCAAAACACCTTTCCCGGTTACCGTAACCACGCGTTCGAACAGTGGTTTGTTTTTCTGAATAGCTTCGTAAACAGCAAAGGCAGTACCTACGTTACTCACCACTGCGCCAACTGCAATTGGCAGGGCTCCGGATGGAACTTCACGACCGGTTACTGCGTTGATCAGCTGTTTTTCACCACCCTGCGGATACTGCACTTTTAAGGCAACCACACTTACTCCCGGGCAAGTTTTGCATTTTTCTTTTAAAAGCTGAATTGCGTCCGGTTTATTGTTTTCGATCCCAATTACGGCTTTATCCACATTCATTGCTTTCATTAGCAACTGGATTCCTACCATGATTTCGTCGGCTTTTTCAAGCATCAAACGATGGTCCGCTGTCAGGTAGGGTTCGCATTCGACACCGTTAATCAGCAGAAGCTCAGCTTTCATCCCTTTTGGTGGAACGAGTTTTACATGCGTAGGGAAGGTAGCGCCTCCTAAACCAACAATACCGGCATCCTGGATTCGTTTTACAATTTCGGCCCCATCGACCGATATCTCTTTTACAAGATCGGTTGTACGGTCGATTTCATCCATCCATTCATCCCCTTCAACATCGATAAAAATTCCTTGTTTTGGATAGCCCGAACTATCGGCGGAGAAATCTACTTTTTTCACTGTTCCCGAAACCGAGGAGTGAATATTGGTGGATACAAAACTGCTGCTTTGGGCAATCACCTGGCCAACTTTTACCTTGTCTCCTTTTTTTACCAGTGGAGTTGCCGGAGCACCAATGTGCATGGCCACCGGAATAAACACGGACTTTGGCAAAGCGAGGGTCTCAATCTTCTGATTTTTTGACAACTTATTTTCGGGAGGATGTACTCCGCCCAGCTTGAACGTTTTCAACATCCTGTATTAATTTTCTTTGGTTTCTAATTCAGGTTCCGGCTTCACCTTTCGGGGTGGAAAGTTTAACTCAAGAATGGAATTGGTTGGGCAAACCGGCGCACATTTTCTGCACAATTTACATTTATCCGAATCGATAAATGCCAGGTTGTTTTCGATGGTTATAGCATCGAAAGCACATACTTTTTCGCATTTACCGCAACCGATACAAGCAACACTGCACGCTTTTCGGGCCACGCCGCCTTTGTCGGTATTACGACATGCCACCACAATTTTGCGGTCTTTTGGCATTTTCTTTCGCAATTCGATCAGGTTTTTCGGACACGCATCTACACAAGCGCCGCAAGCCACGCATTTATCGTCGAGAATAAGCGGAACGCCCATTTCTGCGCGTAAGTCAATGGCATCAAAATCGCAGGCATCGACACAGTCGCCGTAACCCAGACAACCAAACTGGCAATCAGTTTCACCACTATACACCGACGATGCAATCGAACAGGTAGATGCGCCATCGAACGAGCTGGTTTTGGGACGATTGTCACACGTTCCGTTACAACGGATAAATGCTACTCGCGGATCTTTCTTCACCGCCTCCAATCCAAGGGTAGTGGCTACGCTTGCCATGGTGTCGTTTCCGCCCACCGGACAGTTCAAATCACCAAGATCGCTGGCTTTAACGCAGGCTTCGGCGAAAGCACGACAACCTGCAAAACCGCAACCTCCGCAATTAGCTCCCGGAAGCGCACCTTCTACTTCATCGATCCGCGGATCTTCAAAAACCTTGAATTTCTGTGCCACAAAATATAGGATAATGGCCGCAGTAGCGCCAATCAGTGATAATGTGACAATGGTATATATTACGATAATACTCATAGGTTAATTGATTTCTTCGAGTTCGAATTTGAATATTTTTTTTAAATGATGCCTTAAAAAATATAATGCTGTATAATATGGTATTAATACTGCCAACGACAGAAGTCCGGACAATAGCTCGTTTCCCGTGGTTTCAGTAGCCGCAATAAGTGTAATTAGCACCAACAGAAATGGGATCATATAACCCCACATCAAGGCTGTAAATCCTTTTGATTCTTTAAAAATGATGGTTACTTCTTGCCCAACCCGGTAGTCTCCGGAAAATTCATTGATCTCGATTTCCTTGTCTTCAAAATCGGAAACTGTGCATGCTCCCTTCGAATGGCAAGTGGAACAGGCTGACTGGCTGATGATGTTAACTATCAACTTGTTGTTGCCCACCTCTTTTACAAATCCTCTATGTCTGATATTTGTTTCCGTAACTCTTATTTTGCTATTTAGAGATTGCAAATTTAGATTTTATATTAAATCTGGAAATGACAAAAAATCAAATTTTCTGAAAATGGCGCAATTTATAGTCAGTCTAATTTAGTACAAAAAGCTTCGCGTAACTCAAATCTGAACCATCGCTTATATCAAATCTTGGAAACACATATAACTAACTATTATTTGATGAGGCTTCATCATGATTCGCCTGTTTTTCCTTTTTTAACGAATTCACACCCCAGGCAAAATCGGTTTCGTGTATCGAATAGTTTTTTTCGGCTTGCAGCGTTTTCTGTACTTGTTCGCGGAACCATTTCGATTCGCGTATGAACTGGTTATGGTCGTCGAGCCAGTGTTGGTAAAGTTCATCGCGAACCTGTTCTTCATGATGTTTAAACATGCATATGGTTCGGTAAGCTTCGTAGCGGGTAAAACCTAATTCGACCAAGGCATCGGCACTTAGTTCCATGGCCGACTCAAACATTTCACGTTGAACATTTCGTACATCGAGTTTAAAGAATTCGAACACATGAAAGATATCTTTGGCCCGGGCCAGTATCTTTACATGAGGGTATTTCTCGCGAACATAATGCGCCACTTTCAACGCTTCTTCGTGCTCGGCCATGCTCAGGATGAGAACACGCGCATTTTTAATTCCTGCATTTTCAAGGAGTTGTGGACGGGTAACATCGCCAAAATATAATTTAAACCCGTGTTTACGAAGTACTTCTACGTTCTCAGGATTATTGTCGAGGATGGTGACCTTGATGTTATTGGCCAGCAGGACCCTTCCAATTACCAATCCAAAACGTCCGAACCCGGCAAGAATTACAGGGTTTTCATGGTCCTCCACTTCGTCGTATTCGAGTTTGTTTTGCCAGCATGTCTCCTGTCATAACATGTGAGCCATGAATTACAAATGGCGGGAGCACTGTACCAATAAAATGGATGATGCCAAACAATTATATCGTGCTCCAGTAACAACTTTTGTTCGGCTTCCACATCGATAAAAAAATCGGGGTAAAGTTCGTACAATTCATGAACCAGGATTCCATCCATGTTTCGGATGCCGTTAATCAACGCCCGGTTGATAAACGATTTGTGGAAAGCAGGATGTGCAACAATACCAGTATTTTTTTCATAAATTGAGTGCTACTGAATAGGTTTCAAAGGTAATCGAACGCAATATAATCCAAGAAAATGAAAAGTTCAATCGCGAAAGTTAAGATTGTATATAGCACTTCGGTTAAAGTAAAATATCATGTTCGGTTCGATAAAAGTTTGTAATTTTGCGCCTGATTTTAAAAGGCAGTTATGACAGAAATCAAGTTAAATACGATTCCCGAAGCTATTTCATCTATACGAAGCGGCGAAATGGTGATTGTGGTGGATGATGAAGATCGGGAGAATGAAGGGGATCTGATTGTGGCATCGGAGCTGATTACACCCGAAGTGGTGAATTTTATGGCCAGTCAGGCGCGCGGCTTGATTTGCGTGGCTCTTACCGAAGAACGTTGTGATCAACTCAAACTCGATTTGATGGTGGGAAAGAATACCTCATCTAACGAAACCAATTTTACTGTCTCGGTTGATGCGATCCATCCTGATGTAAGTACCGGAATTTCTGCTGCCGACCGCGCGATTACCATCAAAATGCTGGTGGATGACAATACGCGTCCCGAGCAGTTGGGGCGCCCGGGACATATTTTCCCGCTCAAAGCTAAAGATCGGGGAGTATTACGTAGAAGCGGTCATACTGAAGCTGCTGTCGACCTCACCCGTTTGGCGGGTTTAAAACCCTCGGGAGTTCTTGTTGAAATTATGAACGACGACGGAACCATGGCGCGTTTGCCTCAACTTTACGAATTTGCACTAAAGCACAATCTAAAGATTGTTACCATTAAAGATCTGATTTCCTATCTCTTTCAGGGTGAGAATCTTATTGAAAGGGGAGAAGAGGTTCATCTGCCTACCCATTATGGCGATTTTAGAATAATTCCTTACCGTCAGAAATCCAACGGTGTTGAACATTTGGCCTTAATTAAAGGTTCGTGGGAACCAAATGAACCCATTCTTACCCGGGTCCATTCCTCGTGTATGACGGGTGACATTTTTGGTTCGATGCGTTGTGAGTGCGGCGATCAGTTGCATGCTTCGATGGAAATGATTGAAAAAGCAGGAAAAGGCGCTATTGTTTATATCATGCAGGAAGGTCGTGGTATTGGCCTGTTAAATAAAATTGCTGCTTATAAGCTTCAGGATCAGGGGCTTGATACTGTAGAGGCAAATCTTCATCTTGGATTTAAAGCTGATGAACGGGATTATGGAATTGGGGCGCAAATTCTTCGCAACCTTGGTGTTACTAAAATGCGCCTTATGACCAATAATCCGGTGAAACGTGTGGGGCTCGAAGGATATGGTCTGCAAGTTAGCGAAATTGTACCTCTCGAAATTCAGCCCAATCCGCACAACCAGAAATACATGAAAACCAAGCGTGATCGGATGGGACACAACCTGAAACGCTTTAACTACGACCAATAATCTTACTGTTTTTGCACGCTCCATTCTATATGAAACGGATAGGGCAAATCTTTTAAACTCATTGAGTTACTCATTTCAGTAATTGTATTAGATATGGTTCGAAAACGAACTCATATTTTTTTTTGACGCCCATTTGTTGAATAAAATTTTAATTCCTTACATTTAACGAAATTAAAATCTCAACACCATGAATGGAAAAACTAAAGCGATTGTTGCGCATATTTATTGGATTGGCTGGGTGATTGCCTTAATTCTGAATTCAAGTGAAAAAGATGAACTTACAAGTTTCTATCTTAGACAACTTCTGGGATTGTTTTTACTTAGTATAATACTGTGGTTTATTCCAGTAATAGGATGGATTGCTAATATCATAATTTTTATTTTCTGGATTATTAGTTTAATCGGAGCGATCAACGGAGAACAAAAAGAAATTCCCTGGGTTGGAAAATTATTTCAGGATTGGTTTAAAGCGTTGTAAATATTACAATAAAAAAGACAGGTCAAACGATCTGTCTTTTTTATTTCCCGTTTTCAATATTATTCTCCCTCATCCTGTCTTCGCTGATTGTCACGATACTTTCTAAACATGTACATTCTGAATTCGTTTTCGGCTTTGTACAACTTCAATACTTTCTGTGGTGAAAGTATTTTTAGAAATTCTTCGTTATATTTTGTTGCAAGTGAGCCTTCTTTTTCGGCGTTGCTGGCATAAGCTCGGGTAAGTTTTGTAATCTCAGCGTCGGAGAGTTTTTCGGTGGCTTCACGCACTTGGCGGTCCAATTCACGTCTGTCTCGTTGAACTTCAGATCTTTCTTTATCCATTTCGTTGTAAACCGGCCAAAACTTTTGGGCTTCGCTGGACGAAAGATCAAGTTTGTTGGTAAGAAACGCTACTTTTTCGGAACGATATTTTTCCCACCTGTCCTGGTGCGCTTTATCATCGTTTTGTGCCAAAACCAGCGAAGGGTTAATAAAAAATGCGGTGATGGTTAGAAGAAAGATTATTTTTTTCATGATTCGATTAATTATCCAGGTTTTCAAAAATCTCGTAATCGTTAAAATTTGCACTAACGTACAATGTGAGGTCTTCTTCGGTAAAGTCAGTGTTGTAATCACTGCCATTAAGCAAAGAAATGAAGGATGATTCATCGAGATGTTCGATCACGTTCATCAAATTTAAATCTTCAGTTTCAGTAACTTCTGCGACGGTATTTTCCTGGCCGGGCATAAATGTTTTTAACGGAACATAAACCAGTAAAAAAATTAGTGCAAAACTCGCTGCCAACCCAAGTGCAGGTTTCAGAAATTGAATAAACCGGTTTTTTTGGGGAACAACGGTTTGTTTCTCTGCCTCGATGCGCATTTGCAGGCGGGCAGAAAAATCATCGAAGTACTGATCGGGAGTCCTGAAGGGATTCACTTTTTCCAGTTTCGACAATTCCGGTGCGATATTTTTCAACTCATCCATTTTCCCAATTTTTAATATTGACTATATATTTTTCAAAAGGTTTAACACAAATAATTTAATCAGTGTTCCGAATGTACTTTTCCACTTTTTTTGCTGCATGGTGAAACGAAGCTTTCAGCGCGCCCACCGAGGTTTCGAGCACTTTTGCCATCTCTTCATATTTCATTTCCTCATAATATCTGAGGTTAAAAACAATACGTTGTTTTTCGGGTAAACGCAAGATCGCTTTTTGAAGTTTTATCTGAATTTCATCGCCATCAAAATACGGATCCGACATCAGGTTATCCATCAGGTATTCGTTGTCTTCATTTAACGACATTAGATTTTTTTTCTTTTTCGAGTTTAAAAAGGTGATCGATTCGTTTGTGGCAATTCGATAAAGCCAGGTGTAAAGACTCGATTCTTCCCTGAAACTATCAATACTTCGCCAAACTTTCATAAAAGTATTCTGAAGAATATCATCTGCATCGTCGTGGTTCATCGCCATTTTCCGGATATGCCAGTACAAACGTTCCTGGTAAGTTTTTACCAGGACGTGAAAGGCAAGGTCACGTTTGCCTGCATCTTTAAGGTCAGCTATTATTTTCTGATCCGTTTCCGGCATGAAAAGAATTTTGAATAAGACAATGTTTGCCGGTAAAGGTTTAATCTCCGGTCAAATACTAAAATTCAATCCTTCCTGGGTCAACCGATTGTAAATTTTCATATCGAAAGTGTACAATTTGGCTGCCCGGTGTGCAACATTAGTTTGTTTTTCCATAGTATCAACCAGCAGGCGCATTTTTAGAATTTTCTTTCTGAAATTCCTTGTATCCAGCTTGTCTCCGAGTATTACTTCGTACAAGGTTTGCAACTCGGTAAGAGTAAATTTATCGGGTAACAGGTGGAATCCAACCGGGTGATATTTTACCTGTTCGCGTAAAGTACTCAAGGCTTCATTAATTATGTCGATGTGGTCGAACAATAATTTAGGCAGTTTATTAATTTCAAACCATTTTACCGATTTAGCCAACGGCGATAATTTCATATCGTGATAAGCTGGATTTATAAGTGCATAATATGCAATGGTGAGAACACGGTAATGTGGAACTCTTTTAGTAGCCCCGAAAGTGTGTACCTGGGTTAAATAAACTTCATCGAGCCCGGTGGTAATCTGTAAAATCTTCTTTGCATATCCATCCAAATCTTCTTCAGTAGGAAGGTGGGTTCCAATCAAACCCCAGAAATCATCCGACTTGTTTAACGCCGGGTTTTTCTCGAAAAGAAACTTTATTTCTTCGTATTCTTCCTTAGTAGTCAAAAAATTTTCAAGAATTTCCGGCTCTGCCTGCCAAAGTAAAACGTTTAGTTTTTCTCCATCGAAACCAAAAATAACACAGTCCACAGAAATGTTTTTTAGTATCATAAGTTCGCTCAGTTTCAGCAAATGTAATCAATGAGAACATTAAAACAATGGATTTTTTAAATATGTAACAAACAAGCCTTACGGAGGCTTGGCCGTTATGTTTCTTCCCATTAAAACATGCAAAAAAAGACTACCTTTGCAGCGCAAAAATTAAAAAAGTAAAATGGCTTTAAAATGTGGAATAGTTGGTTTGCCGAATGTGGGAAAATCAACGCTCTTTAACTGTTTGTCGAGTGCAAAAGCGCAGTCGGCAAATTTTCCTTTTTGTACAATCGAACCCAATGTGGGGGTTATTACAGTTCCCGACGAGCGACTAAGCAAATTGGAATCGCTGGTGAGACCTCAACGAGTAGTACCAACTACTGTGGAGATTGTTGACATAGCCGGTTTGGTTCGTGGGGCAAGTAAAGGCGAAGGACTGGGAAACAAGTTTTTGGCAAACATTCGCGAAACTGATGCAATTATTCATGTGTTGCGTTGTTTTGATCATGATAATATTACACACGTTGATACCACCATCGACCCGGTGCGCGACAAAGAAACGATAGATATCGAGTTACAGTTAAAAGACCTTGAAACGGTTGAAAGCCGGATTACCAAAGTAGAAAAACAAGCCAAAGCAGGCAACGATCTGGAGGCCAAACGTATGTACCGGATTCTTTCGGCTTACCGCGAAGTATTAATACAGGGAAAATCGGCACGAACAATCGAGGTGGATCCTTTGGATGCATTGACCGTAAAGGGTCTGCAATTGCTTACAAACAAACCTGTTTTATACGTTTGTAACGTCGATGAGGCTTCGGTGTTAAAAGGCAATGCATACGTCGATGCTGTGAAAGAGGCGATAAAAGACGAGAGTGCAGAAATGCTGATGATCGCAGCTGCCACTGAAGCCGATATTGCGGAGTTGGAAGATTACGAAGAACGTCAGATGTTCTTGGATGATCTCGGACTAAGCGAATCGGGTGTGAGCAAGTTGATCAAAACGGCTTACAAGCTGCTCCACCTGGAAACCTATTTCACCGCAGGCGAAAAAGAAGTGCGTGCCTGGACTTTTAGAAAAGGGTGCAAGGCCCCGCAGGCTGCTGGCATAATTCACTCCGATTTTGAGAAAGGCTTTATCCGGGCCGAAGTGATCAAATACACCGACTACATTACCCTGGGGTCAGAAAACGCCTGTAAAGAGGCGGGTAAAATGGCTATCGAAGGAAAAGAATATGTGGTGCAGGATGGCGATATTATGCACTTCCGGTTTAACGTGTAGGAAGCCCCTCCCGGCCTCCCCAAAGAGGAGGTGTAGAAAGACAGAAAGGAGTGAAAAATTTAAATTTTTCACTCCTTTCTGTTAAAATCCCCCAGGGGAGGTTAGGAGCGGCTGTTATTTTTGTGGCTGAACGTCGCTCATGTCTTTCACAATGCCGTTTTTATCGACTTTGATCAGCACATCTTTGGCAATTTCCAATACAATGTATGTGTCTTTAACTTCCGAAATCTTTCCATATATTCCTCCGGTAGTTACCACTTTATCGCCTTTTGCAAGACTTTCACGGAATTTACGGGTTTCTTTTTGGCGTTTTACCTGCGGGCGGATCATAAAAAAGTAGAACACTACAATGATCAGCAAAAGAGGAAGAAAACTCATCAGTGGGTTGGCTTCGGCACCTTCGGCAGGTTGCATCATTAATAAAATACTATTCAACATGATTTTTAATTTTTAATATTTAATATCGAGTAATTCGTTCTCTACCTGCGCAAAAATAGCTAAATGTTTTAATTCATCGATATTTCCATATATATCAATCGATTTATATTCTCTTCCGGCAAGCCCTGAAGAATCAAATTCAACCTCAACCCACCCTTTTTCTCCCGGTTTAACGGTTTCATTTATGTATCGTGTGACCACGCATCCGCAAGCACAATCTACATCTCCGATCCGAAAATCAGAGTTTCCGGTATTGGTAAATTCGAAAGTGAAAAGCACTATCTCACCGGCGTGTAATGTTCCAAAATTGTGTGAGTATTCTGTGAATTCAATGGTAGTATTCGCAAGTTTTTCTGTCGTTTCTGTTCGATTTCGTCCGGTATTGCCCGTGCAGGATATCAAAAACAGTATGGCTATTGAACCCAATAACTTGCTCATTATTCCCCAATTAACCCGCGACCTGCTTTGTTTATCTTTTCAGTGGTTTTCAAATCTTTCAATGTTTTATCGAGTATGCCGTTGATAAAATTCCGGCTTTTATCGGTACTGTAAAATTTCGAAAGTTCGATGTATTCGTTAAGCGAAACTTTTGTTGGAATGGTAGGAAAATACAAAAATTCGGTGATGGCAAGTTGCATAATCAGGATATCCATAAATGCGATGCGTTCAACATCCCAGTTTTTTGAATGTACTTTGATCAATTCCCGCAATTCATCCTGGTTAATGATGGTTAGGCGAAGCAAATCTTTTGTAAAGTCCTTGTCTTCCTGGTCTTTAAACATCGGCATTAAACCCTGATCGGCACCAGAATGTTCGTTAAACCGTTTTAGTGTTTTTGTAATCATCGAGATCACAAAATCCACATCGTCGTTCCAGTAAATGCTCATTTCTTCGAGCACAACATACAGGTCTTCAGAAACGAGGATCACTTTGTTGAACAGGCGTTCGATAAATTTACGGTCATCGAGATACGAACGGACAGGATCGTTCATATAACCTTCGTAAGCTTCCGATTCAGTCATCAGCAAATAAAGTTCCTTGATCAGCTCGGGATTTTCTTTCCACGAAAGTTTTTTCTGGCCGATATACGTATTCAACTGCTTGTTCTGGCGAAGTTGTTCGATTACCTGGTTTGTAATGAATTTAGTATTCGGATGCAGGTCTTCGTAAGTTGGCTGATGTTTGTTTTTTTTGATTTCGATGCGGCCTTCGGCGTAATCCGCAATCTCGATTACCAGCGCGAACAGGTAATGGTAAAGATCGTAGGCTTTGTGAATGCAAAAGAAAAGCTCTTTTTCGGTTTTATTAAGCGACTTTTCTTCTGACGAATAGTAGGCGTACAATACTTGTAACACCTTGGTGCGGATAATCCTTCTGCTAATCATTCTAATGAACTTCGTAAATATGGCGCAAATTTACACCTTTTTTTGGAACTCATATAAGATAGTGCTATCGCCTGAAGTTAAAAATAATGTGAAGAGAAATAATAAACGCATTCCAAAAACTTGGTTTTATTCTTTTTCAACTTCGTCGTTTTGAGTATTATCTTCCTCGGTTTTATATTTTGTATTTATCTCAGGCGATTCTTCATCATCTTCTTCTATTTCATATTCCCAATCGAATTTTTCGCGACGGATAATGTATTTTCTGTAGTATAGAGCCAAAATTACTCCAGCAATTGCTCCCGATAAATGTCCTTCCCACGATATTTCGGGCCTAATGGGCAGCAGCCCCCAAACTAACCCACCGTAAAGAAAAACCACAACAACCGAAAAGGTTAGCAAACGCACATCCGAACGAATAATTCCGCTAACAAAATGAAAGGCTGCCATGGCATAAACTACTCCGCTGGCGCCGATGTGCCAGGCTTCGCGCCCAAACAGCCAAACACTTATCCCGGAAAGAAAATAAAGAATAAAAAAAATACGATACGAAATGCGCCGATAAAAATAGATGAGCATAAATCCCAGCAGGAAAAATGGGAGAGAATTGGAAATGAGATGGTTGAAGTCGGAATGGATAAAGGGCGAAAATAAAATGCCGGCCAATCCATTAATGCTACGCGGGAAAATGCCAAAGTAAACCAAATTGATTCCCGAAGTAATTTCGACAATTTTAACAATCCAGATGACCAATACAAATAAAGCCGGGAACAACAGGCTATGGAAAAAAATTTTCTTTTCCATCTCCGGGTCCAGGTTTTTGGGATTGCTGGGATAGTATCTGAATAAAGCCATATCTTCTGCAAATTCCGGGAGACAAGTTACAGATAATGAATAAGCAACAAGTCCTGAATTTCCAAATCTCGTTTTTCCTGATCAGGTTTTTAGATAGAGGAGTTTCTTTATCAGCTTTGTAAAACTCATTATTTCCTCTTCCGTGGTGTCGAACGAGCACATCCAGCGTACTTCTGAAGTTTGTTCGTTCCAGATATAAAAGAAAAACTCTTTCTGCAAGGGTTCGATCAGTTTACGCGGTATTTCGGCAAAAATGCCATTGGCTTCCACTGGTTCAGTAATTCTGATCTGCGGAATTTTTGTTACTTCCGATTCGAGTAGTTTTGCCATTTTATTGGCTTGCGTGGCCGGTTCTTTCCAAAGGTCGTTTTCGAAATAAGCCACAAACTGGGCGCCTACAAAACGCATTTTCGAATACAATTGCGTACTTTGTTTCCGGATGTATTTGGTCAGGCGGGAGAGTTCAGGATTAAAAAAAAGTACTGCTTCTCCCATCATCATTCCGTTTTTAGTGCCACCAAACGAAAGTACGTCCACTCCGCAATCTCGTGTAAATTTTCTGAAATCGAGACCCAGCGAAACAGCAGCATTCGCAATTCGTGCGCCATCCATATGTAAATACATTCCATTCCGGTGTGCCAGTTCGGCAAGCGCTTGTACCTCTTCCGGTTTATATACCGTTCCCATTTCGGTAACCTGAGAAATGCTAATAACCCGCGGCTGTGAGTGATGTTCGAATTCAAAACCTTTCAAATGCGGGAGTACCGCTTCGGGAGTTATCTTTCCGTGAACAGGTTCAATTGGAATGAGTTTACATCCGGTGAATTTCTCGGGAGCTCCACATTCGTCTTCCTGAATATGTGCGGTTTCGGCACAGATTATCGAATGAAAGCTCTGAGTGATGCTCGACAGTCCAAGCACATTCGCCCCGGTTCCGTTAAAAACAAAAAACACTTCGGTATCCTCGCCGAATCGCTCTTTAAACAACGAAATCGCTTTTTGTGTGAAGGGATCGTTGCCATAACCTAACACATGACCATTGTTGGCGGCTTCCATGGCTTTAAAAACAGCAGGCAGTACGCCCGAATTATTATCGCTTGCAAATCCTTTTTTCATTTATTAATCAGGTATTTAATTGGTAATATTTTTTTTGATTCATACGGTTTCTTTGTAACTTTTGCAGTCGTTTACCGAGGCATTAAAGTAAGGAAAAAACAATGTCAATTAAAAATGGAAACGCCAATTCCTTTTTCTCAAAAACTATATCTTTTAGCCATTTATCCCGGGAAGGGTGGAATCAATTCGCGGTTATATACTGCCATTGATTGTGGGTTGATCGGGAACCTTTTTATGGAATTTTATTTACACAAAAATACGTTTCGATAACAAAAAGTTCGTCGTTACTGGTCCCAAATCGGATGTGCCAATTCATCGATACATGCTCGAACGAAAGGCCAGATTGTCTTCTCCGCGCAAGATATCTACTTGGATGGGGCGGTTTTATTTTAAGATGAAAGATATCAGGAACGCCGTCCTTAACGATTTGACCGAAAAAAGATTGATTAGAATGGAACCCAAACGTTTTCTGTTTTTCTGATGGACCAACCCATATATTCCGAATAAAAAAGTAATTTTTCAATTGGTACACGAGGTACAGCATCAAATTATGATGGGCACCGATGTGGAAGAGGAAATGATACTTTTGTCATTCATCGAACCGGGTGGTTTACATTACCGTCTTTTCCCTTACAAACAAAAACGAAAGGCAGCCTCGTCGGCAGCAACCTCTTAGTTTATAAAAAACGATAAAATAAAATAAAAAAACTATTCTTTTGATTGCCGGTCCCGGTGTTTTACTGATGGAAGTGGTGGCGCTTTTTATTCATCTGTTTACCTCGGTTAACGCCAAACCCCGGATTGTTGCAGGATTGGTTGTATTTTTCGTCGTATTTCTTCCGTTGTACAGTTTCGGATATTTTAAACAGGAATTTAAGAAGGGAGATAAGAAAATAATCAACTTCTAACGGAAAAAGACACGAACCGAGTGGCATGGCGGTAATCCACGGAAAAGTTCCGCACAAAGAAAAACGTCCGGGTAAGATGTTCAATTCGTAATCATTCTTTTAGCCAATCGATAATTTTTTGATTCATCGGACTTAAAGCCGGACCAACATAATCGATTACATGTCCGGTGGTATCGATCATAAATTTCTGGAAATTCCAGCGAACTTTGGCATCGAGTGTCCCGTTTTCTTTGCTGCTGGTGAGCCATTCGTAAACCGGGTGCTGTTCGTCGTCTTTAATCGAAATCTTTTCCATTAACGTAAAGCTCACCCGATATTGTTCGCAAAACAACTTAATCTCTTCGTTCGATCCGGGTTCCTGTTTTCCAAAATCGTTACACGGGAAAGCCACAATCTCAAAGTCATCACCCCCGTATTCTTCATACAACTCCTGCAGTTTTTTATACTGAGGTGTTAACATGCACTCCGAAGCGGTATTAACCACGAGTACTTTTTTACCTTTATATACCGAAAAATCCAGGAGTTCACCGTCGATGGTTTTGGCCGAAAAATCATAAAAAGTTTTGTACTGCGCATTTGCAGTCATCAGTATAAAAAACGATGCAACAAATAGAATTGCGCCCAGCCTTTTTTTTGTTTTTCTAATCATTTCGTGTACAGTTGTTTCGAAAGTTACCAAATTGTTGTTAATAAAAAAACACTCCAAAACAGGCATATTTAATTATCTTTGAACGTCTGCAGAGCAACTTTGAAAGTATGGAGAATTTTATTGTATCAGCTAGGAAATACAGGCCCGATTCGTTCGAAACCGTAGTCGCTCAATCGTCGATTACCGCTACCCTGAAAAACGCGATCAAAAGCAAACAACTGGCGCATGCTTATTTGTTTTGCGGTCCGCGCGGAGTAGGGAAGACCACTTGTGCCCGTATTTTTGCCAAAACAATAAATTGTACCAATCTTACTGCTGAAACTGAAGCCTGTAACGAATGCGAATCGTGTAAGTCATTCAATACCAGCCGATCATTTAATATTCATGAGCTTGACGCTGCTTCGAACAATTCGGTAGACGATATCCGCAGTTTGACAGACCAGGTTAGAGTTCCCCCGCAAATGGGAAAATACAGCGTGTATATTATCGACGAGGTGCACATGTTGTCGTCGGCAGCTTTCAATGCTTTTTTGAAAACACTTGAAGAACCGCCAAAACATGCCATTTTTATTTTGGCTACTACCGAAAAACACAAGATCATTCCTACCATCTTATCGCGTTGTCAGATTTTCGACTTTAACCGGATTGGTGTGGACGACATTTCTGATTATCTCGAATATGTAGCGAAAAGCGAAGGAGTTGAGATTGAAGGCGAAGGCGTGAATATTATTGCACAGAAAGCCGACGGCGCCATGCGTGACGCGCTCTCTATTTTCGATCAGATAGTTAGTTTTTCAGGAAAGAAAATTACTTACCAGGATGTAATCACCAATCTGAATGTGCTCGATTACGATTATTATTTCAGGTTGGTCGATGAGTTTCTGAAAAACAATGTTACTGAAGTCCTTCTCATTTTTAACGATATTTTGAACCATGGTTTCGATGGCCATCATTTTATAAATGGGTTAAGCAGTCATTTCCGCGATTTACTGGTTTGCAAAGATCCGGTAACGATTCAACTGCTCGAAGTGGGCGGCGAGATCAAGGAAAAATACAAAAATCAGGCTGCAATTGCCAACAGTGATTTTTTGCTTGAGGCGCTGCAAATTGCAAACGACAGTGATTTGAATTTTAAAGCAAGTCAGAATAAACGTTTGCTGATAGAACTGGCCCTGATTAGGATAGCGCAGCTAACCTTAAAAAAAAAATAGCTGACGAAAGCGACGATATTCTCGGGCCCATTTTCCCAGGCAAAGAAATTCCTGAAAATGTAACTCAAACAAATCCGGCTCAAAACGAACCGGTAAAAAGGCCGGCGCCTGAAAAATCCACAGAAACTCCGGTAAACACGCCACCTAAACGGACCGTACGAAGAGGGAGCGCCGGAAACAGTACGCCATCGATTAGTAAAGCACTACGTGGCGAGTTTGATGACGAAAAGAAACTTTCGGCCAAGGAACAACACGAAATATATTCGAAAGCCGGCGATGAAGAACCGTTTACCGTAGAAGAACTGACGGTGAAGTGGAATGAGTTTCTTACACGTTACGAGGATCGGCCAAGTATTAAAGCCACGCTTTCAACTATTCCTAAAATACAGGAAGATTATACTTTAATCCTGGAAATAGACAACCGAATTCAGGAAGATTTACTGATGGATGTCAGGCCCGAGTTGGTTTCGTTTTTAAGAAAGGAACTTCGCAATTCGAATATAAATTTCAAGACTATTGTTGCCGAAATCATTCGCGAAAAGGTAATCTATTCAGATATCGAAAAGTACCAGGAAATGGCAGGTAAAAACCCAAGCCTTGCTTTGTTGAAACAAAAGCTTAACCTCGATTTTTAAGGCGCCAGCCGTTTAATTTCCCAGGTATCCGACTCTTTTTCAAAAACGATCCTGTCGTGAAGCCGGTTTTCGCGGCCCTGCCAAAATTCAAATTTCACAGGTTTTACCAAATATCCACCCCAGTTTTTAGGTCGTTCAGGATATTTTCCGTGAAGTTCATTTTTGAGTTCCTGAAATTTGTTTTCGAGAAAAGCCCGGTTCGCCACTTCGGTACTTTGTCCGGATATGGCCGCGGCAACCTGGCTGTCAAACGGCCGCGAATGAAAATATTCATCAGAGACGTCTTTGTTTGTTTTTTTGGCTAAACCCGAAATACGGACCTGACGTTCGAGCTCGGGCCAAAAAAAGTGCATTCCAACGCGGGCATCGTTTTCAATTGCCCGACCTTTTTGACTGTGGTAGTTGGTGAAAAATACAAAACCCTCATCACTGTAATTTTTCAGCAAAACAATCCGGGATTGCGGAAATCCATCCATTCCAATTGTAGTTAACGCCACTGAAGTTGCATCATTAGGGTTCGATGCCAACGCTTCTTTCATCCACTTTTCAAAAAGCAGGATAGGCTGTTTCTCAATATCTGTTTCACTGAGTTCAGCCCGTTTGTATTCTCTTCTAACCGATTCGAGTTCCATCTTGTATAATAGTCATCCCAATAACCGGAGAACTCTATTTTTGTTTACACACTGAACCAAATTTCTGGAATCTTGTTTTAATAAAAGACAAATAAGTATTATTAATTAAAGACCCAAAGCTATGAAACGTTATTTATTTATCTTAACCCTTTTTATCAGTGTATCGGTTTGGGCCGGCAACAACACAGGAAAACTTTCGATAGGAGAGCAAGCGGTTTTCACCGAATTCAAAATGACCGACGTAAGTGGGAAAAGCATTTCATTGGCCGATGCTAAAAAGGAGAATGGTTTGCTTGTACTGTTTTCGTGTAATACCTGCCCTTTTGTGAAAAAATGGGAAGGCCGGTACAACGACCTTAAAAGCTGGGCCGACCAGAACAAGGTTGGAATGATCGTTCTCAACTCGAATTATCAGAAACGATCGGGCGACGATTCGCTGGAAGAAATGAAAGCCAAAGCCAAAACACAGGATTACAAGTTTCACTATGTTGTGGATGAAAACAGCCAGATTGCCAACGCGTTTGGAGCCCAGGTCACACCACATGCCTTTTTATTCGATAACAATATGAAATTAGCTTATAAAGGCGCCATCGATGATAATTACGATAGCGCTGACCAGGTTTCGAAAGCTTACGTGAAAGATGCAATAGGAAGCCTGGCTGAAGGCGAGGTAGTTGCGGTACCAGAAACCAACCCGGTTGGGTGTGGTATCAAACGAAAATTAGACTAATAGTTATTACAATTGATTTTTGGGGGTTCTTTCTTTTTTGGAAAGGGCCCTTTTTTATGCTTTCTCGAAGAAGCTAAAATTAACTTTTCCGTATTTTCTGTTTTCGCTGAAATTAGGATGTGAAATAAAATTGTACTCTTTGGAGTGTTCGAGTATAAAAACGCCTTCGTCGGCCAGTAAGGTAGAGTTGAGGACAACGTTAGGAATAGAATCCAGGTTTGGAAGGTCGAATGGTGGATCGGCAAAAATGATGTTAAAGCGATCGGCTGATTTCTGTGCAAATTTAAATGCATCGGCCCTAAAAACCTGTGCATTCTGTATTTGCAGCGTTTCCAGCACACTCTGAATAAATTTATAGTGGTTAAAATTGATTTCTACCAGCGTGGCGCTATCGCACCCACGGCTTAAAAATTCGAAAGCCATGCTTCCTGTTCCAGAGAAAAGGTCGAGTACTTTTTTGTTCGAGAGCTCGTAACGGTTTTCGAGAATGTTGAATAAACCTTCTTTTGCAATATCTGTTGTTGGACGCGATTTAAATCGCTTACCCGGATTAAATATCCTTCCTTTGTATTGGCCACCGACTATTCTCATTTACTAATTAAATAGGCATACTTTTTCGCTCAGTATTTCTGTTGTTAACTCATTTTTATCAGCATGCCCAGGCAGCAATGTTTTTACACTTTTAAAGTATTTCGCGAGCATGACTATAAGTTCGTTTAGGTAAATTGCCTTTCCACTTGTTTTAATAACCACTTGTTTGGCTGAAAGTCCAAACTGCTGCAATACAGAAAGAAAAAAATACACCGCATCGTTGGCATGGTTGATGTGGAAATAATTGCAGGTAATCAATTCACCCTCTTTTTTTAGTAAGAAATAAAGGTCTTTCTCATCGAAATATGCCAGGATGAGGTTATGGTCTGCGGCTCTTTTTTCATACCCGACCAGTTTCTGAACAGGATGAAGCAAGCGGCTTTCCCCCAAAGTTTCGGTTATTGTTTTTCTCAGTTCCAAGGGAAGGTGATAGACCAGTTTGGCACGAATCGATTTAATCCAGCCTTCAGCATATTCTGTTTCTTTTCCATCGGGGAGCAATTCACTGATGATTTTTTTCAGGTGTTCGCTTTCCAGTTGTTCGGGAACAAGCGAAAAGTTGGCACTGTTTATTACCAAATCACAACTTTTATAAGTTAGCTGCAACAATCCCTCTTCGTTGTACCAATCCCTGAACCGGCGTGCCAGCAAATGATCCCCACTAATTGCAAAATCAGAATTCTTAAAAACAAGTACCCCGTTGCCGGTAGCTTTTTGAATACAAAAAGAAAATCCATTCAGGCTAACCTGAATGGATAATTTATATTCGTATGAAATATTTTTGTTAAACGATTCGCTTACGAAATCATACATGTGTATTACTCCCAGTTACCGGCGTTGTTATTTGTCTCGGTTATTGAACCTACTTTCAGTCCCGGATATTTTTCGTTGGTCCTGAGTTGATCGTTCAAGTTAATAATTAATTGCTCGTCTAAACCACGAAGTATCACATTGTTGTGTGCTTTTGCCTCGAAAACAGGAACTTTAATTCCTGAGCCTGTGGTAATAATAGTCTGTGCAAGGTGGAATTCGGTTGGTTCTCCCGGGGCCGGAACATATTTTAAACTATTGGCATCGTAGTTTTTGCCGAATAACGATTCGAGTACTGACTCACGGATGGTATCACGGATGATCAATCCCATTTGAATAGCTTTCTTTTCAGTAATTTTGGCTTCGATCATACTATCGGTCAATTCTCCAATAGCTTTCACGTTTCTAAGCGAATCATGCAATATAAAGTTGATCAGTGTATCCCAACTTCCGGTAAATTGCCCGTAAATATTTTTATAAGCGAGTTCTGCTTTTCGAATATCTTTCAATTTTGCAACTGTTGCTTCGTAACGTGCTTCCTTTGCTTTTTCAAATTGAATCGGACGCTGAATACTTTGATAAATAAAATAAGAAAGGACAACTGCTGCAATAACTAGTAAGATCTGAATAACGGTTCTCATTTTAATGTTTTTATAGGTTCATTTTTCGTTTGTCTGCAAATTTAAAAAAAAAAATAAATTAGCTTCCTTTACCGAACGTTATTTTGGCTTGCATGATCAAAAATCACTTAAATACCTTATTGGCTCAAAAACTGCCTTTCCCGCCTACCGAAAGTCAACAACGATTGATTGATGTTTTGGCCGGATATATTGTTTCCGATCAGCCCGGCACTATCATGTTGATCAAAGGTTATGCAGGAACTGGAAAGACGACCATGATTTTTTCGTTAACACAAGTTTTGGATATGTTAAAAATTCGTTCGGTGCTGATGGCCCCCACCGGGCGTGCAGCCAAGGTAATGGCTGGCTACACGGGCAAACCAGCATTTACAATTCACAAAAGTATCTACCGACAGAAGTCGTCGGCCGATGGAATGGGACGTTTTGTGCTCGACAAAAACTTGTTTAAGAACACATATTTTATTGTCGACGAAGCCTCAATGATCCCGGATTCATCATCAGGAGGTTCGGTTTTTGGAAGTGGACGACTGCTCGACGATTTGCTGGAGTATGTGTATTCAGGTGAAAACTGTCGCCTGATTTTGGTAGGAGATACCGCACAGCTTCCTCCGGTTGGCTTAACTGTTAGTCCTGCACTGGAACCTTCGGTACTCGAAAATTCGGGTTTTAGTGTAAAAACGGTTGAACTGACAGAAGTAGTGCGGCAGGCACAAGATTCTGGAATATTATACAATGCCACCAATATCAGGAATTTACTGGGCGCTAAAGGAGAAAACAGTGGATTTTTTTCGATAGAATTGGAAGGATTTGATGATTTGAGACAGGTTTCAGGAGCAGATTTGATCGAGACAATTTCGGGCTGTTACGACAAATACGGGATTTTTGAAACTACAGTGGTTACCCGTTCGAATAAACGGGCCAATATTTTTAACAAGGGTATCCGCGGTTCTATTCTTTATAAAGAAAATGAAATCGAACGCGGCGATTTACTGATGGTGGTGAAGAATAATTATTTCTGGCCGGTGGAAGACTCGGGTATTGATTTTATTGCGAATGGCGATATAGCCGAGATTATTGGCATTCGTGGTTACGAAGAATTGTATGGTTTCCGGTTTGCCAATGTGAGCCTGCGTTTTATTGATTATGATAACGTTGAACTCGATTGCAAAATATTTTTGGAAACATTAACACTCGAGTCGGCTTCCTTTTCATCCGATCAAAACCGGCAGCTTTTCGATGCCGTGTCGGAAGATTATACGGATATCCGGAACAAACGCGAGCGCTGGAAAAAGATTCGCGAAAATCCTTATTTCAATGCCCTTCAAGTCAAATATGCATATGCGCTTACCTGTCACAAAGCACAGGGAGGGCAATGGAAAGCTGTTTTTGTCGATCATGGGTACCTCGTGGAAGATATGTTGGATAAAGAATATTACCGCTGGCTGTACACCGCTTTTACCCGGCCCACTGAAAAATTGTTCCTCGTGAATTTTGATAAAGGATTTTTTGATGAATAATTATTGAGTTTAGAACGAATATTTTCTTCCTTCCTCAGCAACTTCAGTATTTTCAAAAACCTGTTTTGCTTCTTCCAAAAATCGGTCAGTCTTTTTAAAACGTGCCGAAAAATGCCCGATCAGCAGTTTTTTTGCACCCGAAAGAATTGCCATTTCTGCTGCATCTTTGGCTGTTGAATGTAACGTTTTTGTTGCCAGTTCTTTTAGTTCTTCCAAAAAAGTAGATTCATGGTACAATACATCAACTCCGCGTATTATCTCTGCCAGTGGCGGATAAAAAGCGGTATCGGTACAAAAGGCATAGGAGCGGGGTTTCGGAGCAGGAATTGTTAGTTCATCGTTCGGAATTAGTCGTTCATCTGACGTTAAAAAGTCAGCGCCGTTTTTTATTTCCCTGATATTGGCAATCGGGATGTTGTATTCCTTAATTTTTTCTTTTCGGATATTGGCAGATTTTGGTTTTTCGCGGAATAAAAAACCACAGGTTGGCACGCTGTGTTTTACCGGGAACGAGATCACTTCAACCGTTTTAGTTTCGAAAATGGTTTGTGGCTTTTTAAAATTAAGAGGATGAAACACCGGGCGAACCGTCATTTCACCTCGTATATAATCGAGTTGGGGCTGAATCAGATTTTTAAGTTCGGAGTGCGCATAAATATGCAGGTCGCCTTTTTTCCCCATCAGGTTCAGGGTCGAAATCAAACCAATCAATCCGTAATAATGGTCGCCGTGCAGATGGGAAATAAAAATGTGCTGAATGCTGCTGAAATTGATTTTGTTTCGTCGAAGTTGTATTTGAGTTCCTTCGCCGCAATCGATTAAAAAACAACGCCCAGGCACTCGAAGTACCTGGGCTGTTGGATATCTGTTCGAAGTTGGTAATGCTGAATTACTCCCCAATATGGTTAGTTCGAAAGACATTTCTGCATTTACAGCGTTTCTTTCTTTTCCAGCAATTTTTCGGCTTCATCCACAGTATCTGTAATTAATAATACTGTATGGAGCATCGAAATCTTAACGAGGTTGTCCACATCGGGCTGCAAACCACTCAGGATAAATGTCCCGATGGCGTCTTCGCAGAGCCGGTTGGCGACCAGAACTGCCCTCAAACCTGATGAATCGCAATAGTTTACATTGCTAAGGTCGAGGACGATGTTCTTTTCCCCTTCATTATTTACAAGGACCAATTCCGATTTAAGGTCGGGTGCGTTGTTGGTATCTAGTCTGTCGGTGTTTACTTTTACTAAAGTATACGTTCCGTTTTTTCGAATTTCGACTGCCATGCTTCAATTTACGAAATTCAGTTAGAATACACCAACTGCTTATTTGTCTTTTTTCTCGGCCTTCTCCATTTGCGATTTCAAAGCAGCCAATTCGCTGATATCGCCAAGAGTGGTTTTCTCAATATTATCGCTCACCGATTTTACAGCACGTTTGTTGGTGCGTGCAGTTGCTTTACGTGTTTCAGTTTCTTCAGCACGTTTAGCATCTTCGTAAATTCGTGAGTGAGAAACGATAATTCGTTTGGCCGATTTGTTGAACTCGATCACTTTGAAATCCAGTTTTTCGTCTTGTTTAACCGACGAACCGTCTTCTTTTACAAGGTGGCGTGGGGTTGCAAAACCTTCCACACCGTAAGGAAGCGCGATAACAGCGCCTTTATCCATTAATTCAACCACAGTTCCTTCGTGGATAGAATCGGTTGTGAAAATGGTTTCGAAAACATCCCATGGATTTTCTTCGAGTTGTTTATGACCGAGGCTCAAACGACGGTTGTCTTTGTCGATGTCGAGTACTACTACTTCGATAGGATCGCCGATGGCAGTGAATTCTGATGGGTGCTTGATCTTTTTCGTCCAGCTAAGGTCCGAAATGTGGATCAGGCCGTCAACTCCTTCGGTAATTTCAACAAATACACCAAAGTTGGTGAAATTGCGGACTGTTGCAGTATGTTTACTTCCAACACCGTATTCAGTATCGATGTTTGTCCATGGGTCTTCTTTGAGTTGTTTGATACCCAATGACATTTTGCGTTCGTCGCGGTCGAGCGTAAGAATTGAAGCTTCCACTTCGTCGCCAACGCTCAGGAAGTCTTGTGCACTGCGCAGATGCTGGCTCCAGCTCATTTCCGATACGTGGATCAGGCCTTCAACTCCGGCAGCGATTTCAACAAATGCACCGTAGTCGGCAATTACAACAACTTTCCCTTTTACTTTGTCGCCAACTTTAAGTTTGGCGTCCAGGTTATCCCATGGGTGAGGGGTCAGTTGTTTCAGGCCCAGGGCGATACGTTTTTTGTCGTCGTCGAAATCAAGAATAACTACGTTGAGTTTCTGATCGAGTTCAACAATTTCGCTTGGGTGAGAAATACGTCCCCACGACAGGTCGGTAATGTGGATCAAACCGTCAACGCCTCCAAGGTCCATAAATACGCCATATGAGGTAATGTTTTTAACGATTCCTTCAAGAACCTGGCCTTTTTCAAGTTTACCAATGATGTCTTTTTTCTGTTGTTCGAGTTCGGCTTCGATAAGCGCTTTGTGCGAAACAACAACGTTGCGGTATTCGTGATTGATTTTAACCACTTTGAATTCCATGGTTTTACCCACAAATACATCGTAGTCGCGGATTGGTTTCACATCGATTTGTGAACCCGGCAGGAATGCTTCGATACCGAATACATCCACGATCATGCCCCCTTTGGTACGGCACTTAATGTAACCTTTTATGATTTCGTCGTTTTCAAGCGATTCGTTAACACGGTCCCATGAACGTGTTGCACGTGCTTTTTTGTGCGACAGGATCATTTGTCCTTTTTTATCTTCGAGACTTTCGATGTAAACATCTACTTCGTCGCCTACTTTCAGTTCCGGGTTGTAACGGAATTCGTTCAAGCTAACGATACCGTCTGATTTGTAACCGATGTCGACAACCACTTCGCGTTTGTTCAGCGAAATTACTTTTCCCTGAAGTACTTCTTTTTCGGAAACTGTGTTCAGTGTGTCGTTGTACAAGGCTTCCAGTTCTCCTCTTTCTTTGGCTGAAACTGCGCCTGCCCCTTCTTCAAGGCTAGCCCAGTCAAATTCCTGGTTTTCAGCTTTTGGGGCAGTTTCTTTTTTTGCTTTTTTAGCCGGTTTTTCTTCAGCAACAGGTTCTTCAACTTTTGCTTCTTCGGGGGTTTCTTCCACTGTTTCTGCAACAGGTTCTTCAACCTTAACTTCTTCTGTGGCTTCTTCCGCTGCTTCTGCAACAGGAGCCTCTTCTTGTACTGCTTCCGCAGCTTTGGTTTCTTCCTGTGCCGGTACTTTGTTTACTTCCGGCTCAAGATTTTCATTTTTTTCTGTAGTCATGTATTTCTTAATAAATTAATGAGTTAGACATTATATTGATTTTAAAACGCGCGCAAAAATAAAACTTTATTTAGTTATAACAAAGGAATGTAGCTATTTTATTGACTGTGCAAACAATATATAAGACTTTGAGACTGAATGCTGTGATTATTTGGAAAGTACCTCTGAGGATGTAACGCAAAAATAGTACATTTGTCGGACCCGTGCTTTTGATGGTTTCCCTGGCGGATGTCGTAATCTCAAAGTGAGGGTGACACTTATCAAACATTAAAAACAGACATTATGAAAGGAATAATCCTGGCAGGCGGTTCCGGCACACGACTTTACCCGATAACGCGATCCATTTCAAAACAGATTATCCCGGTTTACGATAAACCCATGATTTATTACCCGCTTTCGGTTTTAATGCTGGCTGGAATCAGGGAAATACTGATCATCTCAACACCCACCGACATTGTACTTTACCAGAATCTTTTTGGCGATGGTTCGCAACTTGGATTACAACTTTCGTACGTGGTGCAACCATCGCCAGATGGTTTGGCACAGGCATTTATTCTGGGTGAAGAGTTTATTGGCGATGATAATGTTTGTATGATTTTGGGAGATAATATTTTTTACGGATATAATTTCCGCACAATACTCGAAGATGCCGCGCAGTTGGAAGACGGCGCCGTTGTCTTTGGTTATTACGTGAACGATCCGGAACGTTACGGAGTGGTGGAATTTGACGATACCGGTAAAGTAATAAGTATTGAAGAAAAACCCGGGCAACCCAAATCGAATTATGCCGTAACAGGGCTTTATTTTTACTCGAATGATGTTGTAGAGAAGGCTAAAAATTTAAAGCCATCGAAACGTGGTGAGTTGGAAATTACCGATCTTAACCGCTTATATTTAAACGAGGAACGTTTAAATGTGAAGTTGTTGGGTCGTGGCTTTGCCTGGCTCGACACCGGAACTCACGACAGTTTGTTGCAGGCTTCGAATTTTATTGCCACGATCGAACAACGGCAGGGCTTAAAAGTTTCGTGTATCGAAGAAATCGCGTATAAAAAAGGCTTTATCACTAGCGATCAGTTGATAGAGCTGGCCAAACCGCTTAGTAAAAACCAATACGGGCAATATCTTTTAAAATTGGCCGATAAACAAATATTTCCGTTTTAAGCAATGAATGTAATTAAAACCGGCTTACCTGGATTGCTTATAGTTGAGCCCAGCGTTTTCAGCGACGCACGAGGTTATTTTTTCGAATCCTTTCATCAGCAACGCTATTTTGACGCGGGTATTAATGCGACCTTTGTTCAGGATAATGAATCTAAATCAGTTCGTGGCGTTGTCCGTGGGTTGCATTATCAAATTGCCGAATTTGCACAGGCTAAACTGGTTAGGGTAGTGCAGGGAACTGTGTATGATGTTGCGGTGGATTTGCGCTTAGGTTCACCGACTTTCGGGAAGTGGTTCGGGCTTGAACTTAGCGATGAAAATAAGAAACAGTTATTTATTCCGCGGGGTTTTGCCCATGGCTTTTCGGTATTAAGCAAAACCGCTATTTTTACCTATAAATGTGATAATGTTTACCATCGCGAAGCAGAACGATCGATACAACCTTTCGACCAGCAACTCGCAATCGACTGGCAAATTAGCCGGGACGAGGCCATTGTATCGGAAAAAGATATAAATGCGACGGCTTTTTCGGACGCAGAAATGAATTTCAGGATGTAGCATGAATATTCTTGTAACTGGAGCATACGGACAATTGGGTAGCGAAATAAAAGAACTCGCTGCTTTATATCCTTCATTTAATTTCTTATATACAGATGTCGATTCACTGGATATTACCAGCGATGAAGCTGTCGAACAATTTTTTGCTGAGAATAAAGTGGAAGCCGTAATTAACTGCGCGGCTTATACTGCGGTTGACAGAGCAGAAACCGATGAGGGAAACACACTCCTGGTAAATGCAATAGCTCCCGGCATCCTGGCAAAATGTGCCGCTAAAACGGCTGCCACTATGATCCATATTTCCACGGATTATGTTTTTGCAGGCAACGCTAGCCAGCCCTATTCTGAAGAAGACCAGGTTGATCCGCAAGGAGTTTACGGGCGCACCAAACTCGAAGGAGAACAAAGGGTGCTCGCCGAAAATCCGGATTCTGTTATTGTCCGAACATCTTGGCTTTATTCGGCTTTTGGGAATAATTTTGTGAAAACGATGCTTCGGCTGGGTCGGGAAAGAGAGGGGTTAAAAGTTGTTTCCGACCAGGTGGGAACGCCCACTTATGCCGCCGATCTTGCAAATACACTTCTTCGAATCATTGAAAAATCGGATCAAATTGTACCTGGAATTTATCATTACTCAAATGAAGGAGTTGCGAGTTGGTACGACTTTGCATTGGCCATTTTCGAACTTTCAGGGATAAAATGCAAAGTGCAGCCGGTTGAAAGTCACGAATTTCCTACGCCTGCTAAACGGCCCCATTATAGCGTCTTGAAAAAATCGAAGATAAAGAATACATTTGGAATTGAAATCCCGTATTGGAGAGACAGTTTACAGCTTTGTTTAAAAAGATTAGAAAAATTATAAGATGGATAATCAAGAATTATTGGAAGTAAGAGCTAAAGCAGCCGAGTGGTTGTCGGATACTTACGATGCTGAAACACGTAAAAAAGTACAGGCATTACTCGATGCCGGTGATCCAACCGAACTCATCGACTCGTTTTACCGGAGCCTTGAATTCGGGACCGGGGGCCTTCGCGGAATTATGGGTGTTGGAACCAACCGAATGAATATATACACGGTGGGTGCGGCCACCCAGGGATTGAGCAATTATCTGAAAGTAAATTTTGCAGGACTCGATCAGATAAAAGTTGCCATCGGTCACGATTGCCGGAACAACAGTCGCTTATTTGCTGAAACCAGCGCTAAAATTTTTGCGGCAAACGGCATCAAAGCCTATCTTTTTGAAGATTTGCGTCCTACTCCCGAACTGTCGTTTGCTATTCGCGAACTGGGCTGCCAGAGCGGGATAATTTTGACCGCTTCGCATAACCCGAAAGAATACAACGGCTACAAAGCATACTGGGACGATGGATCACAAATTGTTTCGCCACACGATGTAAACATTGTAAACGAAGTGGCAAAGATCAAGCCCCAGGGTATAAAATTCGATGGCCCCGATGAATTGATCGAAATCATGGGCGAAGAAATGGATAACAAGTTTTTGGCTGGAGTAAGGAAAGTATCGATTTCGCCCGAAGTTGTTGAGCGTCATAAAGACATGAAAATAATTTACACCCCGATTCATGGAACTGGTGTAAAATTGATCCCAGCAGCTTTGCGAGAATTTGGCTTCAAAAACATTATTAATATTCCCGAGCAAGACGTGGTTAGCGGAGATTTTCCAACTGTAATTTCGCCCAACCCCGAAGAACCGGCTGCCATGGAAATGGCAACAAAAAAAGCTGCGCAAATAAATGCTGATGTTGTGCTGGCTTCCGATCCTGACGCGGACAGGATTGGGGTTGCCGTGAAAAACGACAAAGGCGAATATGTGATCCTAAACGGAAACCAGACCGCATTGCTTTTCTTCTATTACATTATTGTAAATATGAAGAAAGAAGGGAAACTGAAAGGCAACGAGTTCGTGGTAAAAACTATTGTTTCTACCGAAATGATTGCAGAAGTTGCCCGCCGGAACAACATCGAATATTATGACGTGTACACCGGATTTAAATTCATTGCCGAGGTGATTCGCGAAAACGAAGGAGCGAAAAAATATATTGGCGGCGGCGAAGAAAGCTTTGGTTTTATGCCATCCGATTTTGTTCGTGATAAAGATGCCGTATCATCGTGTGCTTTAATGGCGGAAATTACTGCCTGGGCGATGGATCAGGGCAAATCGTTGTATGAATTGTTGCAGGATATTTACCTCGAATATGGCTACTCGCGCGAGAAAATGAAATATGTGGTAAGGAAAGGAAAATCAGGAGCTGAAGAAATTCAGCAGATTATGACCCGTTTCCGGAACGATCCTCCGAAAGAACTGGGCGGTTCGCCAATGGAGTGGGTAAAAGATTACAAAACTCTCGTAGCCAAAAACCTGATTACGGGTGAAGAGAAAAAGATTGATCAGAAGATCACTTCCAACGTGCTCCAGTTTTTCACTAACGACGGCACAAAAATTTCCGTTCGTCCTTCGGGAACCGAACCAAAAATCAAATTCTATTTTGAAGTATTAGGCGAGCTGAAAAGCCGCGATGGATTTGGTGCTGCCGAAGAAAAAGCAGATGCCAAAATCGATGCGATCATGGAAGAATTAGGACTTTAATAATCAACTAAATATTTAATTATGAAGATAAAAATTTTAACCCTGGCGCTTCTTTTTGTAGCAACCTGGGTAGTAGCTCAAAATGATGAGTCGATTCAAATGAAACCTGAAATGACCGAAATCTGGGACCCGGAAGTACCGGTGATCACGCCCGGAGAAACACCTGCTGATGCCCCTTCGGATGCTATCGTGCTTTTTGACGGTACTGATCTGGGGCGCGAATGGACCAATGCCGACGGCGCTGAACCGGGTTGGCTGGTTGAAGATGGCTGTGCCACCGTGGCTGCCGGAAAAGGTATCATAAAAACGAAACGTGTTTTCGAAGATTTCCAGTTACACATCGAATGGAGAGCCCCTGCCGAGGTAAAAGGCGAAAGCCAGGGCAGAGGGAACAGCGGTGTTTTCCTGCAGGAATTGTACGAAGTACAGGTCTTGGATAATTACAACAACCGCACTTACCGCAATGGTCAGGCAGGTAGTTTGTACAAACAGTATGCTCCGCTTGTTAATGCCTGCAAAGAACCGGGTGTTTGGCAGGTATACGACATTATTTACACCGCGCCGCGTTTTAACAAAGATGGAACTTACTTTACTCATCCAACGGTTACGGTTTTACACAACGGTGTGTTGGTGCAAAATAACGTAAAGCTTCGTGGCCCGACTGAATACATCGGAATTCCTGAATATTTTGTTGAACCACACGGCCCTAAGGGCATCGTTTTACAGGATCATGGAAATCCGGTGAGTTATCGGAATATCTGGATCAGGGAATTGTAATCTGGAGAAAAAAAGATAATTTTAGAGCCCGGAGTTTTTCCGGGCTTTTTTGTGTCCTACCTATGAAACTAAAAACTGAACTGGCCTTTTTTGTGCTATTATTTTTTTCTCAGATCGCACCAGCACAGAATAAATCGTTTACCACCCATCTTCCCATAGTTTATTTAAATACCAACGGACAAACCATTCCCGACGATCCAAAGATTAATGCTACCATGGAAATTGCGTGGCACGAAAATGGAACAGATAATTCTACATCCGATCCCCGGAACCATTTCAAAGGAAAAATTCAAATTGAAGTCAGGGGTTCTTCTTCTCAAATGTTCTCCAAAAAATCGTATGGTTTCGAATTAAAAGATGCCGACGGTGCCGATATGGATTTTCCCTTGCTTGGTATGCCCACTGAGGAAGACTGGATTTTATATGCTCCCTATTCCGATAAAAGTCTGATGCGAAATGTATTAACATTTACACTCGCCGATAAAATGAGTGATAATTATGCACCACGTTGCCGTTTTGCAGAACTGTTTCTGAATAACGAATACCAGGGAGTTTATGTATTAATGGAAAAAATTAAGCGCGGCCCCGACCGGGTGGATATTAACAAATTGAAGGCAGACGAACTTAGTGGAGCAGATTTGACAGGCGGATATATCATCAAAATTGACAAGCAAACCGGCGATGGTGGCGATGGATGGTGGTCGCAGTTCACAAACAGTAACTATTCCCGCACATTTTATCAATACGATTATCCCGAATCGGACGATATTCAGCCCGAACAAAAAAATTACATTCAGCAATATGTAAACGATTTTGAAACTGCAATCAGTAATTTGTGGCGCGACAACAATAAAGGCTATCAGAATTACATGAATGTGGAAACCTTTTACGATTATGTAATTGTAAACGAACTTTCGAAAAATGTAGATGGTTATCGTTTAAGCGCTTTTATGAACAAGGACAAGGACGGCAAACTTAATGCCGGACCTTTTTGGGATTATAATCTGGCCTTCGGAAATGCCTATTATTACGATGGCTGGACTACTTACGGATTGTTTGTTTTTCAGGATATTGGCGACGATTACTGGCAGGTACCTTTTTGGTGGAAAAAACTGATGTCTGATGCCACCTTCACGAACCCGATGCGCTGTCGCTGGGACGGATTACGAGAAGACATTTTAAGCGAAGAAAATATTCTTGGTGTGATTGACAGCATAACCACGCTATTAGGGAGTTCTATCGACAGGAACTTTAGCCGCTGGCCCATCCTTAGCCAATATGTTTGGCCCAATTATTACATCGGGAATACCTATCAAAACGAAATATACTGGTTAAAAGATTGGATAAGTACCCGTTTGGGACGGGTCGACAATGAACTACCCGGAACGTGCGATATTAACTCACTGGTTCAGGATACGTCGGAAGAGTGGTCAATGACTTTTTATCCGAATCCGTTTACCAATGAGTTGAACCTGGAGATTGTGACCCAAAGCAATGATGAATGTATATTGCGATTATACAACCTGAATGGCGCCTTATTACAAGAGACAAAACTTCCGGTAATAGATGGGGCCAATCGTTTTAATTTCGCTTTTCCGAAATTAAACAGCGGGGTGTATTTCTACAGAATGATCCAGGGCGACCATGAGTTTTCGACGGGTAAACTTGTGAAACGCTGATACCGGACAGTTTGTATTTTTTACATTCGGATACAAATTAATGGCTTTTCGGGTAGCGCCCTGTAAATTGCTTTTGCATCGGTTTTAGAGATCACTACCATAATTCTTGGATGATATTCAGGTGTTTCAAATCTCAACGTTTTCTTCAATTTTGCAAGTGTTGTCGCGAAGTTTTGTTTTTGCCAGAATTTATTTCGCCATATCTTTTTATGCAAATCGCTGTCACTTCCTTCGATGTGTAATTCGATTCCGTTTTCGAATTGCATCAGCCAATGAACTTCTTCGTTGGGTAAACTGTCGACTGCGTGGCTCTGACGGGCGTATTCAATGGTATCTTTTGGCGCTTGTTTTATAATTAACGGAACCTTCTCGATTGTAGATAAGTCGTTTATTGCCTGTACTTCCTTGCTAAATAAATTATGGTATCCTCCGGGAGTCAGTTCTTTCAGTAAGCGATCGGTTGAGTACGTGATCATTGGTGAACTTAGTAAAACCACCCCTTTAAGTTCGAGTTGTATAACACTGTCTTTTAAATTGATTGATAGACAAATAGAATCACTTTTTGCCGAGTTTAACCGCGATTCGAGCCAGGTTTTTTCTTTGTACAACTGAACCCAGGTGGAGTCTTCTTCGTTAGGTTGAGGAATATTGTTTTCGGCTGAGTCGCAAATATCCTGATATTGTTTTCGAACCGATAAAACCGAAAAGATGCTGTATTGCAAGGCAACCAGTAACAACAATACCGGAACAAAAATGGTCAATATTTTTAGCAGAGTATGCTTCATTTTAGATTTGGTAAAAAGAATATTTGTCAGAAAATAAAAACTTTGGCGCCAATTGGTAACGTGTTATAAACCGTTTCCAGGTCATCGTCGCCCATGCGCACACAGCCATGCGTAACCGGCAACCCTAGAAATCGCTTGTAAAGCGTTCCGTGTATAAGATAACCATCGCCTAAACTGAGAGCGTAATCGCCTAAAACACCATATTCGTAACGCGATGGGTCACCGGGAGGAGGAACGGCCAACCCTTCTTCCACAAAAGCCCAATCAGGTTTTCTCCACACCGGATCAGTAACTTTTCCTCTTATGGTGAATACTCCTTTGGGTGTCTCAAAAATCCAGCTTTTTTCATTTCCTGCTTCCAATTTTATATAACTTCCGGTGGAGCAGGCGCCTTCGCGAACCAGTTCCTTGTTTTTATAGAGCGAAAAAGAATTGTCAGAGGTGTTGATAACCAAATAAACACCACCTGGAGTAAGCCGGTCTATCTTTTTCTGAAGCAGAACAATACCCACCTTTAGCATCGTTGCGTCTGGTTCTTCCATTTTTTGTTCCGCGTGTTTTTGTTGTGTTTTAAAAAACAAGGGTTGGTTCATCAACCAGGGTGTGAAAAACAGAATGACCGAAACAAAAACCAGAACCGAAATGATTAAAACAAGAGGTGTGCGAATGTTTCTTGCGAGTTTTAACCGGTCGATTTGTTGAAGCGACTGCAAATAGTATTTCAACAGTTTTGTTTTCATTGTAATACAGAATCTTTAATTATTGATTCGAGCGGCTGCACCGAGCCTACAATGGTTACAGGGGTTCCAACGCCTGCAAACCTAAATAAGGCATCCATGTCGGTATTCATCAGTGCAACACATCCATCTGTCCAGTCAACCCCTTTTCCTCCCATTCCGTGAAATTCAATCAATCCGCCAATATCGGCTTTCGCAGGAATCAGTTTCTTGCTCTTCGCTTTTTCGAACCTGATCTTATCTTCACTATTCGGATAGTCGATCAGTAAGGCTTTGTAAAATTTGGTTTGTGCTCCGCTTTTTTTCGCTGTGATCTTGTAAGTCCCTTCAGGTGTGGCTTTGTCGCCTTTTACTATTTTGTCGCCCATCCAGTTTGGGCCAAATTCAACATCCAGGGTTTTTACAAGCTTTTTATTCTGATATAAAAAGCACTTGTGAGCAAATTTGTCAACCAAAATTACTTTTTTGCTGTTGGCAGAAAGTTGTATGGCTTGTTTGGCATTTTTTTGCCAGCTAACGTGAGAACTGAACCAGTTCTGTACCAGGATTTCGGCTTTGTCGTTCGATGAATTGATCAATTCCCAGGCTTGTTCAAAATATTTTTCAGCTTCGCTAAAACGCTTATTCCCAAACGCATGCCTGGTTTCTGAAAGCTTCATTACACCTTTGTTATGATTTTTCAGAATGCTTTGGGGCAAAGGCATTCGTTTATAATACAATTCGAAAATAGCGATCTTTTTATCCAACTGAATCAATCCTTCTTGTATCCTTTTACTGGTTGATTTGGTGCGTTTGCCCGAAAGCTTTTGAGCTTCGTCGGCTTTTTCCAATACCACAGAAACCCAGTTATTTACTTGCGAGTAATCACGAAAAAGAAAGAATCTGCTGTTTTCTTTCGACCAGTTTTCCATGGCTGAATCGTAAGCCATTTGTGCCTGGTTAAATGCATCGCGTGCATAGAGCTGTGCATTTGCTTTTTGTGCTTCACTCAAGGCTTCCAAAGCCATTTTCATTTCAGGGCCTGGTGGTTGAGGCACATTTCGTATTACCCGGAAAACAGCAAAACTTAAAAACAGCGCAACGGTGGATAACCAGTAAAAAGTTTTTCTTCGCATAAATTATCAGATAGAAAAATCCCCGGGCAATTAATGTCCCGGGGAAATTCTTTAAAGGGCTGTACCTTAATTATTTTCTCTTGTTTTTGCTGTACCTGGCAATCACTTCGCTAAGTTCAGTGTTTAAAGCCTGTGCTTTTTCTTTGGCTGCTTTGGCTTTGTCGAGGGCGGGCATTAATTCGCCGGCTGTAAGTTGGTTGTTTACTTCGGCCATCGAAGCTTCAACTACGCCAATATCGCTTTTAATCGCTTCCAGTGCAGCAGTTCCTTCTTTTCCTTTTGGGGCCTGTGCCACCAGTTCGTTGTTTTGGTTGTTCAGTGCGCTTACTTCGGCTTGCAAAGCAATAATCTCGTTACGGATTTCTTCTTTTTTAGCTTCAGCCTTGGCCTGTACTTCGCCAGCCATTTGAGTTACTGCTGCCAGCGTTGCGCCCACTGCTTTGTAATTCTTGAACAGTTTCCCGTTTTGTTCTTCAACTTTCTGGTTAACAACATTCATCGAATCCTGTAGGGCGGCAAAATCACCTGCAACATACACATCGGCGCCGGCAGTTTGAGCTGCTTCAATGGCTGCATTGGCAGCATCAATTTCTGCTTGTGGAACTTTTCCACAACTGCTTAATAAAACAGCCACGCTCAGGGCTGTAAAAAGGGTCATCAATTTTGTTTTCATCCTAAATCTTAGTATTATTTCATATTTAATTTCGGAGCCAATTATTACATTCGTTGGTAATATATTTATGTCCGAGATTTTCATTTAGACGGAGATTGAAATGGAAGTAACGCATGAAATAAATATTTTTTTCTTTTTCTGAATTTTAGCTTATGGCAAAGGAAAAATGGAATGATATCAGCGATGAAGAACTGGCCCGGCGGATTGTAGAAGACAACCGCACGGAACTCTTCGAAATATTGTATAAGCGATATTATTTGAAGGTGGTGGATAAATGTCACAGTTTTTTGAAAAACCGCGATATGGCAGAAGATTTTGCCAACGACATCCTGTCGAAAGCCTATGAAAAATTACCGGGGTTCAAAGGTAATTCACGGTTCTCATCCTGGTTGTATGCCATAACTTACAATTATTCGATCGATTACCTGCGCCGGAAAAAAAAGCTGCACTATCCAAACTGGAACAGCGAAAATGAGATCCCGGATATCCCGGATGAGTCGGAAGCCGACTTGGAGCAAATGAGTTACGAAAATCTTCTCAGGATACTCGAAATGATCCACCCCGAAGAAAAAGCGCTTTTACTGATGAAATACCAGGATAATCTGCCGGGAAAACAAATTGCACAAACTCTTCGAATCAGCGAAGATGCGGTAAAAATGAGATTGAAAAGGGCGCGCACCCGGGTAATTTATTTGTTTCAGCACGAATTAAAAAAGTTATGAGCCAAGCCGTTACCATATACATATTTTACGTCATAAGAAAGAACAGAAAAATGCAATAATAAGCCAATGGAGATCAAGAATTTTTTTCAGAAAATATTTGCGGGCAGCAGGGAGGTAGAGGTTCCGAAAGCTGTGAAACAAAAATTTGAAGAACGTTTTAGTCAGTCGATCAATGTCGAGTGGCAAAAGACGGGTAAAAATCACGAAGCTGTATTTTATCTGGATGAGTTGGAACACATTGCCACATTTCAACCCGATGGTTCGGTTTTTTGTCTGAAGATTAATCTGCCACTGAGCCAACTACCGGTGAACTTGTCACAAGTGGCCGATAAAGAGGGCGAACTAATGAACGCGATAAAAATAGAGTGTAAAGGTATTTTACAATACGAACTCATTGTACGCGACAACGAACTTCAGCGTTACTTTCTCCTGCTCAACGAAACTGGGGATATCCTTAAAAAGGAAAAATTGTAAAAGAATGACGAGCCATTACAATTAATTTATCGCGCCAATCGTTTGGTGCGGGTATGATTCATAAAATCAACCGTGTTGTTGATTCCTTCGTACATTAAAGTATCTTCTTCCACAAAACTTACTTTTTTCCGGTAGTCTTTCAAAAAGCTTTCGAGGAAAGGAGAAGTTTTTACCGGCCTGCGGAAATCCATTGCCTGTGCTGCATTGTATAATTCAATTGCCAGAATTTTTTCGGTGTTCAGCGCCACTTTTAAAGCTTTTGTTGCGGCGTTGCCACCCATACTCACATGGTCTTCCTGTTCGTTCGACGAAGGAATGGAATCGACCGAAGCCGGCGTACAATATTGTTTGTTTTGGCTTACAATGGAGGCGGCAGCATATTGCGGGATCATAAAACCAGAGTTCAGCCCGGGGTTGGCCACCAGGAATTCAGGTAGTTCCCGTTCACCCGAAATTAAACGGTAGGTCCTACGTTCCGAAATACTCCCCAATTCACTAAGCGCCATTACCAGAAAATCGAGCGAGAGTGCCAGTGGTTCGCCATGGAAATTACCTCCCGAAATAATCAGGTCTTCGTCGGGAAATACCGTAGGATTATCTGTTACCGAGTTAATTTCGGTTTCAACTACTTTGGCCACATATTTTACGGCGTCTTTTACCGCGCCATGTACCTGTGGGATACAACGGAACGAATAGGGATCCTGGATGTGTTTTTTGGCTCTCGATTGCATTTCGCTGCCGGCAAGCACATGCCTGAAATTTTTGGCGGTTTCGGCTTGTCCTTTGTGCGGTCTGATCCGTTGAATGTTTTCAGAAAAAGGTTCCAGTAACCCGTCGTAGGCATCGAGCGAAAGTGCCCCGATAATATCTCCCTGATCGATAATGCGGAAAGTTTTTAGCAAGGTGTAAACCGCGTGGGCGCTCATAAACTGGGTTCCATTCAGCAATGCCAGCCCTTCTTTGGCTTCCAGTTTTACAGGTTCCCAGCCAAATTGTTGAAGTACCTCGAAAGACTTAGCTTTCTTTCCTTCGAAATTTACTTCACCCAAGCCAATTAATGGCAGAAACAACATGGCAAGCGGGGCGAGATCGCCACTTGCACCAAGCGATCCTTGTTCGCGTACAATGGGTAATACATTGTGGTTAAAAAGATCGAGAATACGTTGTACGGTAATCAGTTGAACCGCGGAATTTCCTTTTGATAAAGCATGTGCTTTTAACAACAGCATCAGTTTTACCACGTCGGCCGGAACTTCGTCGCCTATGTTGCAGGCATGCGAAACCACCAGGTTATGCTGAAGTTTGCTCAGGTCTTCCTTCGAAATCTCGATGTCGCAAAGCGCTCCAAAACCAGTATTGATTCCGTATAATGGTTTCTCCGATTTCTCAAGTTTTCGATCAAGATATTTTTTGCTTTTTTGGATGAGTTCGACCGATATATCAGAAAGGACCAGTTTAATGTCGTTGTCAAGAATATCTTCAATAATGCTGTATGTGAGGTTATTAGGTGTTATTTCAAAAACGCGTTTTGTCATGATAGTACTTTGAGAACTGTTAAAATATTGAATGGATTACATCAGAAAATGGGGTCTTCCTGGAAAGTAGAATTCTTGTAAATGCTAATATTTATGATGAAGAAGACCTTGAAACAAAACGATGTTCACGGAAAGCGAACGTCGCCTCCAAGGGTTTTTACCAGTCGGTTTGGAACCGGGATATTCATGCTACAACGAATTAGAGTCGCAATTTCCAATAATTCAGAATATTAACACAGGACTTTTATCAGTTCTTCGGCACTTAGCAATTGCTGCTCGCCTGTTTCCATATTTTTCAAGGTGAATTTCTTTGCTGCTATTTCTTCTTCTCCTGCCAGTACTACAAATGGAATTTCCTTGCGGTTGGCATAGTTCATCTGTTTTTTCATTTTTCCGCTTTCAGGAAAGATTTCTGCATTTACATTGTTTTTCCGAAGCTGGGCCAACACCGGCAAACAATAAGCTTCCCCTGTTTCTCCAAAGTTAATAAAGAGAACTTTTGTGTTTTCAAGCGAATCCTGTGGAAAAAGATCGAGAGCCGTTAGCACATCGTAAATACGCTCGGCGCCAAACGAAACGCCAACTCCCGAAACATCGGGCATGCCAAAAATACCGGTGAGGTCGTCGTAACGGCCACCGCCACAAATACTTCCGATTTGCACGTCTTTTGATTTTACCTCGAAAATGGCGCCGGTGTAGTAATTTAAACCACGGGCAAGCGTCAGGTCAAGTTCCACTTCAGTTTTCAGATCGAACTTCGTGATGTAGCCCCAAAGTGTCTGCATTTCAGCAATTCCCTTTGCACCAACTTCTGTACTTCCGATTACAGTGGCAATCTGTTCCAACTTTTCAGCAGTATTTCCTTCCAGTTTCAGAATAGGTTGAAGTTTATCAACGGCAGTTTGCGAAATGCCTTTTTCGAGCATTTCCGCATTTACCTTTTCAAGTCCGATTTTATCGAGTTTATCGATAGCGACCGTGATGTCTGCCATTCGTTCTGCTTCGCCAATTGCCTCAGCAATCCCGGCGAGTATTTTGCGGTTATTGATTTTTACCACCGTATTTATTTGCAAACGCTGAAAAACATCGTCGATGATCTGAACCAGTTCGGCTTCATTCAACAGGCTGTCGCTGCCAATTACGTCCACATCGCACTGGTAGAATTCGCGGTAACGTCCTTTCTGAGGGCGGTCGGCCCGCCAAACCGGCTGTATCTGGTAACGTTTAAACGGAAAAACAATATCATTACGGTATTGTACAACGTAACGCGCAAAAGGCACAGTAAGGTCGTAACGCAATCCTTTTTCCGAAAAATGGGTCGTAAGCTTGTTCGAGTTTTTCTCATCGAGCAAATCCTGTGGCGCCTTCGAAATAAAATCGCCTGAATTCAGGATTTTAAACAGTAACTTATCGCCTTCTTCCCCGTATTTTCCCATCAGTGTTGAAAGGTTCTCCATGGCCGGTGTTTCAATAGGCTGAAAACCGTACAAACGAAAAACATCCTTGATCGTGTCGAAAATATAGTTTCTTCTCACCATTTCAACAGGTGAGAAATCGCGGGTTCCTTTGGGTACCGAAGGTTTTTGTGCCATGCTTATTCTTATTTGGCCGCAAAAATACAGAAAAAGAACGAAAAGGATCCGATCTTTTCGAAAGATCGGATCCTTGAGACCATTCCTGATGAAACCGAAATTGGCAAGTTAGTGTCAGACCAGTTCGTATCAATCGGTACTGAGGGCGAAACCTGGCAAAATAAACAGAAACCTTGTTTTGGAAATATTTGGTGGAAAGGAAGCAGTTATTTTAGAATAATAAGACCAGGTATC
>WOYI011268741.1_pt1 | contig 48090 bp, 52 predicted proteins | sample 6423411 | NCBI WGS metagenome assembly WOYI01 (sample SAMN13441803, study PRJNA592873) | oil field metagenome | biome: oil field; feature: oil-well bore; material: oil-contaminated soil; isolation source: oil-contaminated soil from oil-well borehole | place: Germany: Wietze | collected 2016-10-18 ... | reverse complement strand
GGCAACGCGTTCAGCGGAGGGACAATGGGACCCGGTGACCAAGACCTGGACAAAAGACGTCACAACCACTGGGCCTGAAGGACAAACTGCTACCCGTGAAACTACCGGCACCAAAACGGAGAACGGCTATAACTCAAACACTACCGTGACCGGTCCGCAAGGCAACACGGCAACGCGTTCAGCGGAGGGACAATGGGACCCGGTGACCAAGACCTGGACAAAAACCGTAACAACATCAGGAGCTGACCAATGAAATATTCTGCACAACCACTCATGCACAGCATTCGTTTATACCGGCAGAAAGCAATCACTCTAACATTTGCGACAACTTTATTTTTCGCTCTCCTGTTTCCCGGGTCGTTTGCAATGGGACAGGGAAAACCGGTCGACATGTTATTCAAGACGGCTGATACTGATGGTAACGGCCTGATCAGCGAAGCGGAATGGCACGCCGCCATGCAGAAACGTTTTGAAGCTACTGACACGAATCATGACGGCAATGTTTCCCGGGAAGAACTTGAAAAATCGAAAGAAACAATGCGGGAGAAATTTCGCAACTTTCGTCAGCGTTAGCCTTGTGTCCGGCTTGTATAGTGCATGGAAGTTTGAGCAGGATCGGGTTTCATTTTGACCAACCGGAGTATGGCTTTGATACCGAGTCACGTTGCGGACAGGTCTGACAAGATCACAGACGGGGAAATTATCGGCCGTATCCTCAGCGGGCGAATCAACGATTTTGAGGTTCTCCTGAACAGATATCGGGGGTATGTCTTTAAAATCGTTTCCGGACTTCTCCCTCCCGATGCGGTCCCGGACCTTTCTCAGGAAATTTTCCTTGCAGTTTATAAGTCGCTGCCGCAGTACGATGAGCGGAAGATGTTCAAGAAATGGCTTGCCTGCATTGCGATTCACCGTTGTTATGATTACTGGAGACTGCATTACCGAAACACGGAAATACCGATCAGCGCTTTGACCGAGGACCATCAGAGATGGCTTGATGAAGTTGTGTCCGCTCCGTCCAGAGATGCGTTTGACCATACTGAAACGCAAAAAGAGATGCAGGAGATTTTACAGCGGGCACTGGCCGATCTCTCTGCGGAAGACAGGATGGTTATCACTCTGGTGCATCTTGAGGGGCTTTCAATTAAAGAAGCCGCGGAAGTTCTCGGCTGGAGTTCGATTAACGTGAAAGTCCGGATTCACCGGTCACGAAAAAAGATGCGGAAAAGAATTGAAACAATGTTAGCGGGAGGTGCCTGATGATCAAAAACAATGATCGCGTAATAAAGATGGAAAACGCTCTTATCACAGCGCATCGGAGTCGTCCTGAAATCGAGCCGGACGCGGAATGGAATACGCGGGTGATGGCGCAGGTGCGGGAAGAGGGACCATTGGGGCTGACCAATAATCGCTATCCTGCTTTGGCTCAGATTTTTGTCTGGCGTTTTGCCGCAGTCGTATGCTCGCTCGCTCTTGTCATATCGTTCTACGCTTTTAAAACAGGGATCGGAACGGAGCAGTTCATGCTGGAATTTTTTAGTGACGATCCCCTGGCCACCCTGACAATGATCTTGCTGCCGCTGTGACCCCGGGTTGCGATTTGCAGCCCGGAAAGAAATGGCGTGATCACAGACTATAAAAGGAGTCTGCTATGAAAAAATGGAAACTGTGGACGGGTAGTATCCTGATTTTTCTTGCCGGGGTTTCTATCGGCGCAGCCGGCACTGGTCTCTATGTCCGTCATAGGGTCATGACCGTGCTTCAAGGGGGTACGCCGGCCGTGGCAACGCTGTTTACGACAATGCTCGCCCGCCGACTGGACCTTTCGGACCCACAGGAAAAAGCGGTGTCCAAAACCGTCACTGAAACTCAGGGACGATTGCGGGAACTACGCCGGCAATACCAGCCGGAAGCCCGGAAGATTATTTCCATCGGGATTGCCCAGATCAAAACGGAACTTTCTCCCCAACAACAAAAGAAACTCGATGAAATGTATGCCAGATTCAATGAGCGATGGAAGGTGCAGGAAATCCGGCAAGAAAATCTGGGAGAAAATCTGGGGACCCGGGAGAAAATCTGGGAAGAAAATCTGGGGACACCATACTAGTTATTTCTGGACAAGCAGTGATGATAGTTATAGACAATAAACATGGGCCGTATAGCAAGAGTAGTCGCAGCAAAATATCCTCATCATGTCACCCGGCGAGGCAATCGTCGGCAGGACACCTTCTTTTGTGAAGCAGATGAATTATTAATACATCGGCATGAGCAGACGGGCAGGCCGTTGGGGAATATTCATTTTATTAAGCGGCTGGAGCGTAAGCTAGAGAGGCTGTCAGTTCCAGGAAAAGGCGGAAGGCCGAGGAAGAACAAAAACCAGTATGCTGTCCGTACGCAGTAACAATTGTTTATCTAACGGATTGCAGTTCCGTGCGGGGAATTGTCCGATTCACCCCGGTAGTTCAAGGGAGCGGCGTCCTGGTAACAAGGGGTCGTAAGTTTCCCATTGGCGAAGCAGCAGGCCGTAACGCAAGAGAACCTACAAGTAGCCTCGTTAAGATGAGTTTAAATTCCCTGGATTCAGCATCGGGATGGGAAAAGGCAGGAAAACGGGGAAGCATTATCCCCAGGTCCAACCTTCAAAGAAATCCCTGCAAGCCATCAAAGACCGGGTTACCCATCTTACGACAAGAAGTCGGACGATTATGCCACTTGAGTGGATAGTGAAGGAGGTCAATGCCACCGTTCGCGGCTGGGTAGGCTACTTTCATTATCGCAATTGCAGCAAAGCAATGGGCCATATACGGCGCCATGTGGAGGAGCGTTTGATCACGCATCTGCGCAAGCGGCACAAGGTCAGAGATCGGAAGGCGGGATACGCCAGGTTTGAGAAACGGGCGTTGTATGAGAGGGATGGGCTTTACAAAGTGCCGGCAACGGCGGTCTGGAAGAAGGCGCATGCCTTGTAGTGAAGAACATCGGAAAGCCGTGTGCGGGAAAATCGCATGCACGGTTTGATGAGGGAGGATTGGCAAGTCAACCAAGGTGCGGCTATTTAGGCACCGTCAGACGAAAGGGACCCAAACAGATAATAGATAATTATATCGAATTATTAGATGATAACTATCCTATGTTCCTTTGATTTATATAGACACAGAAACGTCATTATTGCAATAAATATCTCTTGACAAATAAATTTTTATGTATATAATAGTGCCGTAAAGTCATTATTGCATATTGTTTTGTGGGGTCAAGTGAAGACATTATTAAAGGATATTGCAACAGTTCAAATGGGTTTTTCGTTCAGATCGAGGCTGGAATCGCTGCAATCAGGTGAAGTCGGCGTAATTCAAATGAAAGACCTCACCGATGAAAATATTGTTAATTGCGAAAATTTGTCTCATGTTGATATGGGTAAGTTTGGTGAAAGTCATTTAGTAAGAAAGGGTGACCTTATATTCCGGTCACGCAGTTTAACTTCCACATCTGCCATCCTTTCAGACGATCCTGGTCGTGTTGTAGTTTCAGCCCCGCTTTTAAGAATCAGAATCACCAGTCCCTATATTATACCGGAATATCTCAACTGGTTTATCAGTCAATTACCGGCGCAAATATTTTTGGCAAGTCACGCGCGCGGTTCAACTCAAAAGATGATCAGCAAGGATGCGCTGGAAATGCTTCAAGTCGATGTGCCGCCACTGGAAAAGCAAAAAATGATTGTAACGTTGGCCACGCTATCGGAAGAAGAACAGCGCATAATCAAGAAAATTACACTAAAACGTAAACAATATATTTCAGCTACCTTAATTCGTGAAGCCGGAGGAGAATAAATAGATGACTGTAAAAATCGATCAGAAAGACATCAATAATGCGGCATGGGCGGCCTGCGACACTTTTCGTGGCGTTGTCGATCCCGCGCGATACAAAGATTACATTCTGGTGATGCTGTTTGTTAAATATATATCAGACACATGGAAAGATCATTATGAGCAATATCGCAAAAAGTATGGTGATGACGACGCCCGTATCCGACGTAAGCTGGAACGTGAGCGGTTTGTTCTGCCCTATGCCGAATTAAAGGATCATGAAACCGGAAAAGTGATTGACCGGTTCCTTGCCGATTTTTACAGCTTGTATGAACGGCGCGCAGCAGCAAACATTGGCGAGCTGATCAACATCACATTCGACGCTATTGAAGAAGCCAATAAATCAAAATTGGAAGGTGTTTTCCGCAATATCGATTTCAACAGCGAATCTGATCTCGGGCGGACCAAAGATAGAAACCGCCGTTTGAAAAATCTCCTGGAAGATTTCAACAAACCGCAACTGGACATGAGCCCCGGCAAAGTTTCCGAAGATGTTATTGGTAATACCTACATTTATCTGATCGAGCGATTTGCAACCGATGCCGGTAAAAAAGCCGGAGAATTTTACACCCCGCATAAAGTATCTGAATTGGTGGCCAAGCTGGCCAGACCCAAGTCCGGTGACAGGATTTGCGATCCGGCTTGCGGTTCCGGCGGTTTATTGATCGAGGCGGCGCTGGAAGTAGGCGATAAAAACTTTGCCCTTTTCGGCATGGAATCCAACGGCAGCACCTGGGCGCTTGCCCGCATGAACATGTTTCTACATGGCGCGGACAGTGCGCGCATTGAATGGTGCGATACGCTGGTCAGCCCGGCGTTGGTGGAAAAAGACCGCCTGATGAAATTTGATATTGTTGTCGCCAATCCTCCCTTTTCTCTGGACAAATGGGGCGCTGAAGAAGCCGAAAGCGACCGTTTCAACCGCTTCTGGCGTGGTGTCCCGCCCAAGAGCAAAGGGGATTGGGCGTTTATCAGCCACATGGTAGAAGCTGCGCTGGAGAAAGAAGGGCGAGTGGCTGTTGTTGTTCCGCACGGCGTGTTGTTTCGCGGCGCAGCCGAAGGACGGATTCGACAAAAGATGATTGAAGAAAATCTGCTGGACGCTGTCGTGGGCTTGCCGGGTAATCTTTTCCCGACTACTTCCATTCCCGTGGCGATATTGGTCTTTGACCGCAGCCGCGAGAAAGGCGGCAAAAACCACAATCGCAAGGATGTCATTTTTATAGATGCCAGCCGCGATTATCTGCCGGGGAAAAATCAAAACGCTTTGTCCGATGAGCATATTCAAAAGATCGTCAAAACGGTTAAAGCGCGAAAAGCTATCGAGAAATACGCGCAGGTAGCGGCTTTCGATGAAATTAAAGAAAATGATTTTAATCTCAACATACCCCGCTATGTCGATACCTTTGAAGAGGAAGTTGAAATTGATATTGACGCCGTGCAATTGGAGATCGACCAACTGGAGAAGGAACTGGTCGCCGTGCGGGCAAAGATGGCTGTGATGTTGAAGAATATCGAACGATAGCGCATTGCATACGGGAATTTTTCCTGATGATGACATACTGGGCTGAGTAAGGTATTTTTTATTCCCTCTCCCTTGAGGGGAGAGGGGTAGGGTGAGGGTGATGACCATATCGAGGTCATGCTCGAAATGGTCTTTCAACCAATTTTCCCGATTGGGAAAATTGGTTAGTCATGGGTTTAAAATATAAAAGGAGAATATTAAATGACTGATAACCTTCCGGTAAAAAGTGAATTTCTCGTTTATCAGACAGAAGATGGACGAATCAAGATTGACGTCCGGCTGGAAGATGAGACCGTCTGGCTTACTCAACAGATCATGGCTGATCTCTTCCAGACCACACAGCAGAATGTCAGTCTTCATATTCGGAACATATTCGAGGAAGGCGAACTGAGCCCAGAGGCAACTCACAAGAAATACTTGTCAGTTCGACAGGAGGGTAAAAGATCGATTAATCGGCAACTCGATTATTATAATCTGGACATGATCATCTCGGTTGGCTACCGTGTCAAAAGTCTGATTGCCACCCGTTTCCGTATTTGGGCCACTCAGAGGTTAAAGGAGTATATCGTTAAGGGCTTTGTCATGGATGACGAGCGGCTGAAAAATCCGCCCGTTGCCGGTTCAGCTATTCCTGATTACTTTGATGAAATGCTCGAACGCATACGCGACATTCGCGCCAGCGAACGTCGCATGTACCTGCGCGTAAAAGAAATATTTGCGATGGCGGGCGATTACGATCCGTCCTGGCCTGAGACAAACAAATTTTTCAGCGTTATCCAAAACAAACTTCATTTTGCCGCCACCGGCATGACGGCGGCGGAATTGATTAAAGGCCGCGCCGATAAAAGCCAGCCTAATATGGGTCTGACAAGCTGGAAGGCGGGCGAAGTTCGCAAAACCGATGTGACCATTGCCAAGAATTATCTGAACGAAGAAGAAATCGACGGACTGAACCGTATTGTCGTCATGTGGCTGGATTATGCCGAGGATCAGGCCAAACGCCGCAAACAGGTTTTTATGAAAGACTGGGAAAAGAAACTCGATGATTTTCTGAAATTCAATGACCGGATGGTACTGCCAGATGCTGGAAAAATCAGCAAACAGGAAGCGGATGATTTCGCGAAAAATGAATACGGCCACTTTGCCCAACGCCGCCGGGAATACAAAGAAGCCATTGGGCAGGAAGAATCTATCAAGCAACTTGAAGAAACTGCGAAGAAGTTGGGGTGGAAGAAGCCGGAGGGTGGAAGATGATTTCTACGAAATGGGAAAGATTACCTCTTAATCATGTTGCCTACGTGCAAACTGGTTTAGCAAAAGGGAAAAAAGATATAAAGAAACCTATTTTGGTGCCCTATTTGCGTGTTGCCAATGTGCAGGATGGGTATCTTGATCTTTCTGTAATTAAATCAATTGAAGTTGATGAAAGTACTCTTGATAGATATTTGTTAAAATCAGGAGATGTATTGCTCACTGAGGGCGGTGATTTTGACAAATTGGGTCGTGGTGCTATTTGGGAGGGCGAAATAAATCCATGTGTACATCAAAATCATATTTTTGTAGTGCGCCCTAAAGATGAGTTATTGACGCCGCAATTTCTTTCGCTTCTCACAGGGAGTGCTTACGGGAAGGCATATTTTCTTAAGTGTTCAAAACAGAGCACGAATTTGGCAAGTATTAATTCAACACAACTAAAAGAATTTCCTGTCTTACTTCCTTCGCTAACGGAACAAAAAAAGATCGTTGAAGTAATACATGCATGGGACAAAGCAATCGAAAAGACCGAGCGGCTGATTACGGCCAAGGAAAAGCAATACCTGTGGTTACTCAGCAATTTAATTTCAAACGATAAACACCAACACGTGCACATTAGAGATTTTGCATTTGAAGTGTCAACACGAAATAACGGCACTGCAATTGATCTTGTTCTTAGCGTAACCAACAACAGAGGTTTTGTACTTCCGTCTGATCAGTTCGAGCGACGCGTCGCCAGCAGCGATCTTAGCAATTATAAAATTGCTAAACACGGCCAGTATGCCTATAACCCTTCTAGAATCAATGTTGGCTCCATTGCCCGTCTCGACGGATGGGATAAAGGCGTCCTTAGTCCCATGTATGTCGTATTCGAATTAAATGAGAAAAAGGTCAATTCTGATTATTTCTTACATTGGTTGGAATCTCACGAGGGCAAAGAACACATCCGCAATAGCGCACAGGGTAGTGTCCGCGAAACCGTCAGCTTCACAGACTTTGGCGCAATCTCTTTTCCCCTGCCGTCAATCAATGAACAAGGGAAAATTGCCGCAGTTCTCAATATGGCTCGAAACGAAATCGATCTTATAAAAAGACAACTGGAAGCCTGCCGCCAACAAAAACGCGGCCTCATGCAAAAATTATTAACCGGCCAATGGCGGGTGAAAACAAACACGGAGGAAATGTGATGCGTTTCGAAGTATATTGCGACGAATCCCGGCCTGACCTATTTTTTTCTGAACATCCCCAAGCGAGATTTCTTATGATTGGAAGTCTATGGTTACCAGAAGAACTCCGATGTGAATTAAAAGAAAAAATTAAGACAATTCGCAAAAAGCATAATACTTGGGGAGAAATTAAATGGTCAAAGGTTTCACCCTCACGTGTAGACTTTTTTGGGGATTTAGTTGATCTCTTCACATCTTATGGCTCGGACGTCCGTTTCCGATGCATTGCAGTAGAACACTCTCAAGTTGATATGGCTCTTCATGAGCATGATAGCGAACTAGGTTTCTATAAGTTCTATTATCAACTTATTCATCACTGGATACTTAAGTCAAATGAATATCAAATATTTTGTGACGCGAAAACCAATAGAGACTCTAAAAGGCTTCATACTCTTCAACAGTGCCTTTGTCATTTGATAAAATTACAGTGTTCTTTAAGAGGGAAAAATTCAGACACGCTTTCTATGAAAGCAGCAAACGAAACGGTAAGAAGGACCTTTTTTCACCAGCGCGGGCGCGCCGGATGAGTTGGATTGAAGCAACATTATGTTGTCCAGATGCTACATTATATATGGGATGGGATAAGGTAAAAAAGAAATATGATAACGCTCGACGTGTTTGTTTTGTTTATGAGGAATTTGTCGTAATTATTCGGCTGTACCTTTCGAAATCAGGCGAGTTAAAGGGTGAGTTTGTTACCTGCTATCAGGCTGATAACAGTATTGAAAAAATTAAAACGTCACCGAAATGGAGTAGGGATAATTGTCTAAAGGCGTTGGCCAAAAAAAAGGCCGCTGATTAGCTACGCTGGTTCAGCAGGCCGAGACCTCGATTGGTTCATAGCCGCTTGGCTTTGAACTGATGTATATAATACGGAGTGTTTAAAAATATGTCAAGAGAAAACAATATGAATAATAATAAAGGCTTCCGTTTCAACGAAAAATATCTTTCGCAGATTCCGGCGCTGCAAGTGCTCATCAATCTCGGTTATGAATATCTGCCAGCGGAAAAAGTTTCTGCCGAGCGTCAGGGGAAAACCGGCAACGTACTTTTAGAAGGTATTTTGCGCAGCCAGCTCAAGCAACTCAATCGCATCAACTACAAAGGCCGCGAATTTCTTTTCAGCGAAGAAAATATTCAGACGGCGATTCAGACGCTAAAGAATATCAAGTATGACGGGCTGCTTCGCACTAATGAAACTGTTTATGATCTCATTACACTGGGTAAGTCGCTGGAACAATCTATAGAAGGTGATTCCAAAAGCTTTACTCTGAATTATATTGATTGGAAAAACTGGCAGCGCAATGTCTTTCATGTGGCGGCGGAATTCAAAGTAGCGCGTTCCCGCAGTAATGAAACGGCGCGTCCTGACATTATTTTGTTTGTCAACGGCATTCCGCTGGCAGTTATTGAATGTAAATCTCCTGATGTGGAAATCGAGCAGGCGATTTCGCAATCGATTCGCAATCAGGGTGAAGATTATATTCCCCGATTGTTTTCTTATGTGCAGTTGGTCATAGGCGTCAACAAAAATACCGCCCGTTACGCCACGGTTGGTTCTTCGTCCAGATTCTGGAGTGTCTGGAAGGAATTGCGTGATAACGAAAAGGATGTTGTCGCCTGCGTTGAAAAAAATCTTTCCAGGGAACAGAAGAATCAACTATTTAAAGGCGACTTTGCCCCTGCTCGTTCTTATTTTGATGACATGGATAAAGAAGAAACTCGCCTTTTAACAGAGCAGGACAAGACGCTCTATAGTCTGTGTCGGCCGGAGCGTTTAATGGAGATGGCTTTCAGGTTCACGGTATTTGATGGCGGCATAAAGAAGATTGCCCACTATCAGCAGTATTTTGTTGTGAAATCAACACTGGATCGCATCAAGCAATCGGATGGTGAAGGCCGGCGTCGGGGAGGCATTATCTGGCATACCCAGGGTTCTGGCAAATCATTGACGATGGTCATGCTGACGCGCAATCTGGCGCTTGACCCGGATGTGCCTAATCCGCGTATTGTGCTGGTGACGGATCGCGACGATCTGGATAAACAACTGGGCAATACTTTTGCCGCTTGCGGGCTCGATCCGAAACGCGCTACGTCCGGGCGTAATCTGCTGGAACTGGTGGCGGAACAAAAGGCCACCATTGTCACCACGTTGATTCACAAATTCGACAAGGCTCTCAATCAAAGGAAATTTCAGGATGATTCAAGGGATATTTTCATGCTGATTGATGAAAGTCATCGAACCAATTACAGCACATTAGCCGCGCGGATGCGTCAGATGTTTCCCAACGCCTGTTATCTGGGTTTTACCGGTACGCCATTGTTAAAAGAAGAGAAAAACAGTTTTAGAAAATTCGGTGGCCTGATCGAGCCGCATTATTCCATCCAGCAGGCCGTTGAAGACGGTTCTGTAATTCCTCTGCTCTATGAAGGCCGTTATGTGGAAATAGAACAGAATAAAGAAGCTATCGACCGCTGGTTCGAGCGGCATACGGAGGGATTGACCAAAGAGCAAAAAACCGATCTGAAGAAGAAATATGCCCGCGCCGAAATGCTCAATAAAGCCGATCAGGTAATTTACATGCGCGCTTTCGACATCAGCGAACATTATCGCTCCGCCTGGCAGGGCACCGGTTTCAAGGCACAGCTTGTAGCCCCCGGTAAAGCTGCCGCATTGAAGTATCATGAACATTTGAAAAATATCGGATATGTCAGTTCGGAGGTGGTGATTTCCGCGCCGGATACACGTGAAGGTTTTGAGGAAACGGACGAAGAGCCAACGGATGAAGTGGTTAAATTCTGGCAGAAAATGATGAAGCGATATGGAAGCGAAGAGGAATACAATAAGCAAATTATCAATCAGTTCAAGAACGGATCGGAACCGGAAATATTGATCGTGGTCAGTAAGCTGTTGACCGGATTTGACGCGCCGTGTAATGTCGCCATCTATTTGTGCAAAGAACTCAAAGAGCATTCTTTGCTACAGGCCATCGCGCGGGTAAACCGTGTGGAAGAAAGCAAAGATTATGGCTATGTCGTTGACTATGTGGGCCTGTTAGGTGAACTGGACAAAGCTCTTACGATGTATAGCGCTTTTGAAGGTTTTGATGAAGAAGATCTCGCCGGCGCTTTGACTTCTGTTAATGTGGAAATTGAAAAACTGCCTCAACGCTATTCCGATCTCTGGGATGTCTTTAAAGAAGTAAAAAACAGCCGCGATGAAGAAGCTTATGAAATGCTTTTGGGTGATATATCCGTCCGGGAAGAATTTTATGAGAGGTTTACGGAGTACGCCAAGACGCTGGCAATTGCGCTTTCCACGGAAGCGTTCATCATGAAGATTGATGATGAAAAGTTGAATCGTTACAAAGCCGATCTGAGACGTTTCCAAAAACTCAAAGCTTCTGTAAAACTTCGCTATGCTGAAGCAGTTGATTATCGTGACTATGAACCGAAAATCAAAAAACTGCTGGATACGCATATTCAGGCCAGTGAAGTCATCCAGTTGAATGAGCCGGTCAATATATTCGACAGCAATATGTTCAAAACCATTAAAGAAGAACAGGGTGTTTACGGTAAAACAACTGCATCACAAGCTGACGCCATTGCGTTTGCAACCAGGAAGGTTATTTCGGAAAAAATGGGTGAAGACCCGGCCTTCTATGAAAAGTTTTCCAAATTGATTCAACAGGCGATTGAAGATTTCCACGCCAAACGTATTTCTGATTTGGAATATTTAAATAGGGCTGTGGATATACGCGATAAAGTTGTCACCCGTAGGCATGATGATATGCCCGCTATCCTGGAAGATAATGAGAATGCAATGGCCTATTATGGTGTATTGAAATCTTTTTTTGATGAACAGAACATATCACAAAAGAAGCGCGAAACTATCGTAGTGGATATGGCATTAGTTTTTGAAAAGATTTTAGATAAACATTGGAAAGTTCAATTCTGGGACGATGATGATGCACAGAATCGCGCTATTGATGATATTGAGGATTATCTCATTGATGAAGTTAAAAGTAAGAAAGGATTGGATATAAGTTTTGAACAGATTGACGACATCATCGCGCGATTTATGAAGGTGGCTGAAAACAGGAGCCGCAAATGAGATTGTCTCGCGGTGTTGTTTCCTATGGCCGGGAAAAGATTGAATTCAGCTTCTGCCACGTTAGCAGGAAGACATTGGAAATAGCGGTGCATCCAAATCAGTCTGTAATGGTCAAAGCGCCGCTGGGCGTCGAACCTGCTGAAGTGCAAAGAAGAGTTGCCCGGCGCGCAAGATGGATCATAAAACAACGGAATTATTTCCGGCAGTTTGAACCAGGAACTCCTGCACGTTGCTATGTCGGCGGCGAAACGCATCTTTATCTTGGCAAACGTTATCGTTTGAAGATTATGAAAGGACGTCGGGATGAAATTAAATTAGTGAGGGGATATTTTAAAATTCAGGTAAAAGGCCGCATTTCGTCTGACAAGATCAAGAGCTTGCTGGATGCGTGGTATACTGAAAAGGCAGTAAATAAATTCAAAGATAGTTTTGATCGTTGTCTAGCCAACTTTAAGAAGATTTCATTAAAGAATCCAAGAATGCAAATTAAAAGGTTAAAGAAACGATGGGGAAGCTTGTCTGAAAAGGGCACCCTGACCATGAATTCAGATTTAATTCGCGCACCGCAAGAATGTATTGATTATGTAGTTACCCATGAACTATGCCATCTGAAACACAAAGATCATAGTACAAAATTCTATAAACTTCTTGGAAAAACAATGCCCGATTGGGAAAAGAGAAAACACAAGCTGGAACTAACTTTGGTTTAGTATATCAGAAGCTGTACTTACATTGTCACGGATTGGTCCGTTTAGAGAAAAGATAGGCGAGAGCGTGACGCGGAAGAATCCAAAAGGTGGGGGCAAATTGCCACCACCCCCGTACTGTCGCGACCCGCTCCTATTTTTTTGGGCTTCTCCACATCAGCCAGAGAGGCGGTGAATTTTTGCCCGGAAAAATCTTTTTGGTGACAACAAATCCGCAACTTCTGTAAAAGGGTATGTTTGCTTCTTTGGAGCTTTGCAGGAAAGCTCCGCACTTTTCACGATCACAAATATCCAGTATAGGCTTCATCAAAGCCTTGCCTGTGCCCTTGCCCTGATTTTCAGGGACCACTCCTATGAACTGCAAATAATAATATCTTTCCCTGGGGTGGTCTTTCTTCATCTCCTGCATGGCCAATGCCAGACGTAATAATCCCGTCCAACCTACGGCAGTAATCATTTTAGGTATAAGGGTAAATTGCCTTACATAACCTGCCTCTGATGTGCCGGGCGGGTACCATAACGCTCCTCCGGTATAATCTTCCGTCGTAAGCACATGCTCATGCCGCAGACATAAGTCTGCTATGCATGATTGAAATAGAATCTCCATTCCATGAGTTCTTTTTTTATCCTTACGGACAAGCCAGTTGATAACAGGATCATTATCAAAAGCTCTTGCCAGCGAGGATGCTAAGCGATAGGTATCTTTGTGAGAGGCCTTTCTAATCTTATTATTCATATGTTTTCTTTATCACTTCCAATTAAGCTTGTCCCAATATTTATATTCATTGGTCCACTCCTTTTTGTTGAGTTTTACCAAATCCTGAAAATATTTTCTATTCTCCTTGAATCGTATATTTTGTTTGGAATAAGTTTTCTTTTTACTGATATCATTGGCAAGAATTTCTCCCAGTCTGAAGGCCTTTGCCCCTGTGTTTGCTAAAGCTTTTACACCTTCTCTTGCGGATATACCCTTTGGTATTTTAGTTGTTCCACACATTTTATTGCTGATGTATTGACAGCAAGCAGTGCCGTAGTCAAGAGTTGTTTTTTTATCGTAGCATTAATAAATGCCTGCATTTAGGCTAATTTTGGAAAAGAGGGTTTTTTTATTGACAGGATGATATATTGCCTTATATTATTGAAAACGTCTTGCTTTTAAAAAGAAAACGTCTTAGTTGTATTGCAAGAATGACTGATTCAGTTAAAATAAAAGGAGCCTTTTATGTGGGAATATACGGATAAAGTGAAAGAACATTTCCTCAACCCTCGCAATGTCGGCGAAATCGAAAATCCGGATGGCGTGGCGGAGGTTGGTTCGCTTGCCTGCGGTGACGCGCTGAAACTTACATTTAAACTGGATGAGAATAAAAGAATAAAGGATGCCAAATTCAAAACATTTGGTTGCGCCAGCGCCATAGCCTCATCATCAGCGCTGACGGAAATGATCAAAGGGATGACAGTGGAAGAGGCGCTGAAAGTCACCAATCAGGATATAGCCGGTTATCTGGGTGGTCTTCCGGATGAAAAAATGCACTGTTCCGTTATGGGTAAACAGGCGTTGGAAAAAGCGGTGGAAAATTACCGTGGCGCTCCACCCCTGGAGGCAGGAGCAAAAATTATTTGTGAATGTTTCGGTGTTACCGATAAAGAAATTGAACGGGCAGTGCGCGAAAATAATCTCTCCACTGTGGAAGATGTGACCAATTATACCAAAGCGGGCGGCGGTTGCGGTAATTGCCATGACGCCATTCAGCAAATCATTGATCAGGTTCGTAGTGAGCCGAAAACCGATACCAAACCGAAATTAACCAATATTCAAAAGATTCGTCTGATTGAAGAGACGATTGAACGGGAAATAAGGCCTTCGCTCAAACATGACGGCGGTGACATAGAAATTATCGACATTATCGGTAATCGGGTGATTGTGGCTACACGCGGAGCCTGCTCTACTTGTAAAGCTTCAGACATCACTTTGAAACATTTTGTAGAGCATCGTCTTAAAGAATTCGTTTCGCCGGATATAGTGGTTGAGGAGGTTGCTAAATGAGTATAATTTATTTAGATAACAATGCGACAACTCAGGTATCGGAAGAAGTACAGGAAACTATGATGCCTTATTTCCGTGAACTTTACGGCAATCCTTCCAGCATGCACACTTTTGGCGGACAGGTCGGCCGGGAAATTCGCACTGCGCGAGAGCGGGTGGCGGCGCTTTTGGACGCTTTGCCGGAGGAAATAATTTTCACCAGTTGCGGTACGGAAAGTGATAATACCGCCATCCGGTCAGCGCTGGCTATTCATCCGGACAGAAAACATATCATAACCAGTCGCGTGGAACATCCCGCGATTCATGTATTATGCGCACAATTGGCGATGCAGGGCTATCGAATAACAGAACTGCCTGTAGATAAAAATGGCTTGATTGATTTGGAAAATCTGGAAAAAAACCTGACTCCCGATACCGCTGTGGTCAGTCTGATGTGGGGAAATAATGAAACCGGCGTAATTTTCCCCGTGGAAAAGGCTGCTCAAATGGCACATGAAAAAGGGGTTTTATTTCATACGGATGCTGTTCAAAGTGCCGGTAAAATTCCGGTTAACATGAAAACCAATGTTATTGATATGCTTTCTATGTCCGGGCATAAGCTACACGCGCCGAAGGGCATCGGCATTCTCTATGTGCGTCGCGGTACCAGGTTTTCACCATTTCTTATCGGAGGGCATCAGGAGAAAGGACGCCGTGGCGGAACTGAAAATACTCCCGGCATAATCGGTTTGGGTAAGGCTTGCGAACTTGCGGATAAAAATATGCAGAAAGAAAATACGGAAGTAAAGCGTCTGCGGGATAAGTTGGAAAAAGAGCTTTTGGCAAGGATTCCTCAAAGCAGAGTCAATGGCGATACCGTTAACCGTTTACCCAATACAACAAATATCAGTTTTGAATATGTCGAAGGCGAAGCAATACTCTTGTTGATGAATGAACTGGGAATATGCGCATCTTCCGGTTCGGCTTGTACTTCAGGATCATTACAGCCTTCTCACGTTTTACGGGCAATGGGAGTTCCCTTCACCATGGCTCATGGATCGATTCGATTCAGCCTAAGCATTTACAATACCGAAAAGGAAATTGATTTTGTAATCGAAAAGATGCCGGCAATCATTGAAAGACTAAGAGGCATGTCGCCATACTGGAATACTGCGCAGTCTTCTTGCGCAAGTAAGTGATGATTTTGTAAAAAGCTTTGGTAAAAAGGTGAAAAAGGCTATGAAGAGCTCTGAATGGAACAAAAAATGTAAAGAAGAAATTAAAATAACCAGACATGCCAGGACGGAAATTCCGGATATAGTTGATAAACTGGTATCCTCCTGCAATAAGGATGGTTGCTTCGATCATGTCAGCGCGGAACCAATACCCAATAGAGCGGCGGTTGTTGATATTCTGCAGCGAGCAGCTCGCATTCTCTATCCCGGCTATTTCATCAATACACGACTCGATCAAACAAACCTGGAATATTATCTGGGACAGGAAGTAACAGCATTTTTCGAGGTTCTTTCCGAACAAATAATTCTGGCGATAAGGCATGACTGCATTCGTCATAATCAGCCCTGCGTAAAATGCGAGGAGCTCGGTCAAAAGGTAACAATAGAATTTCTACATGGTCTGCCTGAACTAAGAAGGCTCCTGGCCAAAGATATTCGCGCTGCCTATGATGGAGATCCGGCTGCCAAAAGCTACGATGAAATAATATTCAGTTATCCCGGGGTATGGGCAATAATGGCATACCGTATTGCTAATAAGCTTCTGTGCAATAACGTGCCTTTGATTCCCCGCATCATTACCGAATATGCGCACAGTCATAGCGGTATAGATATCCATCCGGGATCCACAATCGGGGAGAGTTTTTTCATCGATCACGGGACAGGCGTAGTCATTGGCGAGACAGCCTCAATAGGAAAACGTGTGCGCATATATCAGGGAGTTACTTTGGGAGCCTTATCTCTATCCAAAGAAGAGTGCCGGCTTTTGAGAAATAAAAAACGTCATCCAACAATTGAAGATGATGTTATCATCTATGCCAACGCTACCATTCTCGGTGGTGAGACCGTAGTCGGCGCGCGTTCGGTTATCGGTGGAAACGTCTGGCTGACCAGTTCCGTTCCGCCGGATACAGAAGTCTTCGTCAGGAAGCAAGACCTTATATTCAGTGAAAAGAAATTAAATAAGAAGACAGCGAAAAAAAACCGCAATTAATTAATTCGGTAAAATATATTTTTATTTTCTTATGGCAATCGCTTCAATTTCCAGCACCACTCCTTTGGGTAATTCGCTTGCTGCAATGGTCGAACGTGCCGGCGGTTCCTGAGGGAAAAAACCTGCATATACTTCGTTAACAACTTGAAAGTCAGCCATATTTTTCAAAAATATTGTTGTTTTAACAATATGGGACATATCCAGATTAGTTTCTCTGAGTATAGTTTGTATATTCATCAGCGTTTGTCTGGCGGCTTTTTTGATATCGGTAACAATTTCTCCGGTCGCCGGATTAATTGGCAACTGACCGGAAATAAAAATCATGCCTCCGGCTTCCACGGCGGTTGAATACGGTCCGGCAACAGGGAATTTACTGGAAGCGATAATATTTTTCTTCATTTATTCCTCTTGTTCATTTTTCGGTACGCATTTAAACTATTTTTAGCATTCTTTCTATGGAGAGACGCGCTTTTTCCATAATATCCGGTTCAACTGTAATTTCAAAAGATAAATCTTCGAGAGACCAGAGAACTTTTTCCAGTGTGATTTTTTTCATATTCGGACAAACAGCTTTTTCTGTTACCGGATAAAATATTTTATCCGGATTTTCTTTTTTCATTCTGTGAATTATACCGATTTCCGTGCCGATAATGAATTCCATATCCGGAGATTTTTTGGCGTATTTGCTCATACCTTCGGTGGAGGCAACAACATCGGCTAGTGACGTCACTGTCGGCCTGCACTCCGGATGAACAATAACCTTAGCATTCGGATGCAGCTTTTTAGCTTCCAGAATATTTTCCGGTAAGATTTTAGCATGAGTCGGGCAGTACCCTTCCCAAATAATAAAATCATGTTTTACTTGCGCCGAAACATATTGCGCCAGATATTGATCGGGAACAAAAATAATTCCCTTATCCTTATGATTGAGCATAATATTTTGCACAATTTTTAGAGCATTAGCTGAAGTGCAGCAATAATCGCATTCGGCTTTTACTGCAGCGGTAGTGTTTACATAGCATACGGTTACAGCATCAGGATGTTTTGCCTGAAGGGGTTTCAATCTTTCGGCATCAATCATATCAGCCATCGGACAGCCGGCATTTTTATCGGGAAGTAAAACAATTTTCTGCGGTGATAATATTTTCGCTGTTTCCGCCATAAAGTGGACGCCGCAAAAAACTATTATTGCGGCATTTGTTCGTGCCGCTTCGATGCTTAATCCCAGTGAGTCGCCGACAAAATCGGCGATATCCTGGATCTCAGGCAGTTGATAGTTATGCGCCAGAATTACAGCGTTTTTTTCTTTTTTCAGTTTTTTTATTTGATCAACAATATTCATTTTATTCTTCGCCTTATTGTTTCACAGAACCTGTTTTGGATTTGTACCCGTGGTTTTGTAGCAATTAAGTCAGAAAATAATATTTGTCAAGAAATAAGGTAAATGCCGGTATCTCATAATAAGTTAATCAAGCAGCATCTGTCTAGGGAAGCTGTAAAACAGGATTTTCTGTCTCATCTTTAACGGCATTATTAGATTCTTCTTTGGGTTTTGTATCAGAGAAAATAAAAAGTTTATCGCCGGATGAAATGCTTTTTGCGCTGGAGATACCGTTCCAGTTCATAATTGCTTTAACAGATACATTAAAACGTTTGGCGATAGAAGACAGGTTTTCTCCTTTTTTGACTGTGTAAACAGATTTTACTTTTTCATTATTCCATTGTTTCAGGAGATTTTCATATCTCCCGGAAAATCCGGAGGCAGCGCCCTTTGGTATAAAAAGATTGTGCTTGCCAATCGTTAAATAATAGTTTTTGACATGAGGATTAAGGTCCTTTATTTCCTTAAAATAAGTATTTGCTGCCTGAGCAATTATATACAGCGGCACAGGCTGATTTACATCTATTTCTACACGATCAAACTGCACGGGTTTGTACAGATCATCTTCATTTAAGTGGAATCCATATTTCTCCGGGTTTGATATAATCAGCTTGGCTGCCAGAATTTTGAATACATATCTTTGAGTTTCCTGATTCAAATAAAGATGATAGTAGTTGTTCACTTTTTGCATCAGCATTTCCGTTCTCAGACCGTCTTCTCCCCTATTGTAAGCGGCTGCGGCAAGTGTCCATGAGCCGAAAAGCGTGTAAAGTTCTTTCAAGAAAGCAATGGCTGCTTGTGTAGAAGTGAATAAGTTGCGGCGTTCGTCCGTATCTTTGTTTATGGTCATGCCATATCTGGAACCGGTACTTTCAATAAACTGCCAGAATCCGGCCGCGCCTTTGCCCGATGTCGCCGATGATTTCAGATGGCTCTCGGCAATAACAATATATTTCAAATCATCAGGGAGGGAACTGTCCTTCAATACTTTTTCAATATGAGGGAAATAACGATTGGCTCGTTTCAGCCACAGAATAACATCATCGCTATTACTTAGCGATACAAGCATTTCTCTCTCCAGCCTTTCTTTTACGTCAGTTTCGTTTAAAGGTACGGGCTCGTTGCAAAAGGCAAGAGGCTCTTTGAATTTAAGCGCTTCCATGAGCCATTGTCCGGTGGATTGCTGCCATCCGGTTTGTGCTTCTGCTGTAATTACAGCGTTGGTTATTATTGTGACAATAAGAATTAATCTGATTAATTGATACAAATATTTCAATGTGGCAACTCCCGTATTAATGATGTTACTTTTACTCCGTTAGAAAGGAAGCCCCTCTATGCGGGCGGGGTAAAGGATGTAGAACAAAAGTGGTTTTTAAAGCTTCACCCAAACTTAGTAAAGTTTACTAAGGGAAGAAGTGTTTGTCAAATCTTTATGTCAGTAAATATTTTTAGATGATAAGGATATTTAATTTAAAAAGGTTTATTCTTGCCAATGTTTTCTGTTGATGTTATAAAAAATAATATGAAGAACGTCATGAAAGACAAACCTGATTTATTATTCTCCCCCAAAGATATTAAGAAAATAAAAAGTTTGGGATTAGATTTAAACATCATAGAAAAACAACTGGCTTTGTACAGGCATGGCTCAACATTTTTAAAATTAAAAAGGCCGTGCAATGTTAAGGATGGGATTTTATCCTTTAAACCTGCGCAAATAAAAAAACTTGTTTCTCTTTATGAGAAAGAATCTGAAAAATATAAGTTGTTAAAATTTGTTCCGGCTTCCGGCGCCGCCAGCCGTATGTTTGCCGGATGGTTTTCAGCTCTGGATGCGGGAGGATTTAGCTCTCCGGCAATCAATAAATCATTTTTGCTTGATCTGAAAAAGTATCCTTTCTATGATTTGATCAAGCAAAATAAACGTGCTTCAAAATTCATTGCACAAAAAAATATCGGCGATTTACTTGATTATATTTTGACAGAACAAGGATTAAATTTCGGCTGGATGCCTAAAGCGTTGATTCCTTTTCATCGGTATCCCGCGGCAGAGATTAGGACAGCTTTGGAAGAACATTTATTTGAAGCTGCCCAATATGTCCGTAGTGCAGGAGATCTATGCCATTTGCATTTTACAATTTCTCAAGAACATAAAAATAATATTACTAAAAAAATAAAGGCTGTGAAGCCGAGGTATGAAAAACTTTGCCGGGTAAAATATGAGATAATGTCATCAGTTCAGTCACCATCGACTAATATGCCGGCAGTTGATGAAAATAATATGCCGTTGCGGGATGCCGCAGGCAATCTGATATTTCGACCGGGCGGACATGGCGCTTTGCTTAAAAATTTACAGAATCTTGATGCTGATTTCATCTTTATAAAGAACATTGATAACGTTGTACCGGAAAATAATTTAAAGAAAATTCTTCCCTATAAAAAAATGTTGGGAGGACTGGCTCTGCAGATTCAGCGGGAAATATTTGCCATTTTGCGTAAGATGGAAGATGAGGAAATTGGTCCCCGACAAATTAATGAAATCAAAAATTATTGTTCCCGGAGGCTCAATATAATATTCCCCCGCAGTTTATCGAAGCAGTCACTGAAGAGTCAGAGAAACATCATATTTTCTTCACTGGACCGGCCACTGCGTATCTGCGCGATAGTGAGAAATGAAGGTGAGCCGGGTGGCGCTCCATTCTGGGTTGAGGAACGCGATGGCAATCAAACTTTGCAGATTGTTGAAAGCGGGCATGTGGATAAAAGTAACAGTAAGCAGATGACCATCTGGTCCACTGCAAAATATTTCAATCCGGTGGATATGGTCTGCTGCACGAAGAATTATAAAGGAAAGAAATTCGATCTGGATAATTATGTAAATAATGATGCTTATTTAATTACCATTAAGAATGAAAAGGGACGCTCTCTTAAAGCTCTGGAATTACCGGGTCTCTGGAATGGCGCCATGGCTTACTGGAATACTGTTTTTGTGGAACTTCCCATAATAGTCTTCAATCCGGTGAAAACGGTTAATGATCTTCTACGTCCGGAACATTTAATCAAATAAATGGTTCTAATCTTCCAATCTTCCAATCTTCTAAACTTCTAAGCCGTCTAATCCTCTTGTTTTGTTATATAACCCATTTTTCACAATCCTCTCTCGCAGCTGCTTTGGCCTTTATGATATTTGATGAATTCTTGTGTTGATAAATTACATTTGCTTCGCGATCAGAGGGAGCATCACTATAGCGAACGCAGAGTGCGGCGGCAAGCGGAAGCAGGGCAATGATTCCATGAGGTATTATGACGAGGGGTCCGGGAAAGTCGGCAACAAACAAAACAATATCATCATCAGTTGAAAGTTTACGCAAGTTTTCATTATCTGAATTATTGCGGCCGACAATAATTTTGCCTTGATCATCCGCGCGAAAATGACGACCATATTTTAATAAGTCGAGATCATGAATATCATGGTCTTCCTGATGCGAAAATAAATCGCGCAGACGGCGTGTAAACATGGGATCAGTAAGCAGGCATCCTCCGGCGGGCGGCGCATAATCTGCAATACCGAAATCGGCAGCTAATTTTATTTGAAATTTGCGGCCGCGTCCCTGAATAGCAAGTAATTGCGAGCGATCAATTATTTTATCTCTTTCCGCTTTTATCGGGTCAAGGAGCTGGGCGCTCAACGGACGTAAAATGTAATCCGAATAGCCTGAATTTTTGGCTACAATATAAAGAGATTGTTTGTTTTGTGACATTGGACGTTGACCGAGAACCTCTCCGGTAATAATAAAATCAAAACCGGTCTTTTTCATTCTTTCCCCGGCGATTTGAAGCATAAGTGTATGACAATCAATGCAGGGATTCATATTTTTACCATAGCCATAGCGCGGAGATTTAAGCATCTTGAGATGTGGAGTTGTAATATCTTCAACAACCAGAGGCAGATTTAATACGCTTGCGGCGTAACATGCTTTTTGAGCGTCAAAAAAAGGGGTTGTAAATGTCAGACCGAGAACGTCAATCTTGAGCCTGCGGATTAGCTCAGCAGCCAGCATGCTGTCTAATCCACCGGAGAAAAGAGCAATAGCTTTAACCATAAACAACCATTAGTATTTGGCTATGTAAGCGGACCATACCTCCTGCAGCAGACCTCTTAATTCTTGATCAAAATCAAAATCAATAACGTACAAATCTTTATCGGTTTTAATCATGGTGCCGTTAAAGTTTAGGGCATAAGGCGCCTGTTTCTTCTCCGGTCCGGAAAATGTAAAATTACCGGAAATAAAAGGAATATTGAGACCGTGTAACACCTTTACCATTATGTCTTCCGGAGAATCGTTGTCCTTAACGAAGATAATTTCGTTGCCGGCTTGTTTTAGAGAATTTACGAATTGCGGGGACAGGATTTGTGAATAGATAATATATTTCTTGCCTTCTTTTTTTATCAGAACATCGGCTTTAATCGATAAATTAAAGCCGTCTTTTACGGTGTCGAACATTTGAATATCAACGTCTTTTTCGGCGCTCAATCCTAAATTGGAAACAAGTTCATAAGAAAAATCTCTGGCTGATATTGCAGGGAAGACCGGCACAGGCGGCAAAGAATAAACTTCGTCCGGTTTTCCGACAAGCCCGGTCTCGGGAGAAATTTCAGTGATAATTAAACCGTTTTTCCGGGAATAGTTTTTAATTGACTTGGGCAACAGCAAATTATTTTCATTAATCAGACGCAATCCTTGCTTTAATGATTTTGTCTTTTTGGGAAGAGTGCTGAAAATTACCCAATCGACCATTACTTCTACCGGCGGATATGCACCGATCATAAGAGGCTTTTCACTTTTAATCATCGAGTAACTTTTGGTAGTATTAATAACTTTTTTCAGGATAGCGATTACGTCGTCATTCTTATCCGTTTTAACTAAATAGTAGTTTGCCCAATTATCACTGATCATCTTTTTGAGACTATTATTGGCACGGTTCTCCAGGTCAAGAAATACAGTCGTATTATCATCAAATTCAATTACAGGAATTTTAGAACAATCAATTGTCACCTGACCGGTTTTAGAGAAGGGAAGAAAATAATTGCCCGTAGTGGTAATTGATCCATTCATTTGGGTGATGATTTGCTTAAGTACAGCGAAACCGACTTCCGGTGGCATAACTTTTTTCTCTTTTACTTCACCAATTTTTTCAGATTGAGGTGGGGGGGGGGGAAGTTTTGAAAAATTCTGTTCAATAGCTTTAGTTTTTGCAGCAGTTTTGGCTAAGACTGTTCTGCCGGGCAACTTTATAACTGTACCCGGATGAATCTTATTAACATTTTTAATACGGGGGTTTAATGATTTAATAATATTAACAGTTTTAGGAACATCGGTTTCCGCAACCCTTAGTTCGCGGCGGATGATTTCCATTAACCCGTCACCCTTTTTTATTTTATAATACCTGACCTTGGCAGAAGTAATTTTGTGAGTAGATTTGGAACGGGAAAAGGCTGTTTTTTTACTCTTAACTTCTTTTACTTTTGCCTCTGTTTTTACCTCTGGCTTTGCCGCGGTTTCCATAATCGGCTTTCCCGGAAGAATGAGCGATTGTCCCGACTCAAGCGCATTTGCCGGTTGGTAAACCAAGACGGCAAAAAGGGCACCAAAAATAAAGGCCAAAGCATATTGCTTAATCATTAGTATCTTCCCCCTGTTTAAGAGAGTGAATAAATAAATATTTTTTGATTAATTACTCCAATTGGCAAGAAAAGTCAACTTCTTATATGATGTAAGTAAAAAATTTTATTAATTATCCGGTGGGTGTAAAGCTTAAAATTTATTTTTGAGGAATGTTTGTCTGTCTGTCTTTAAGGCTCTTTGGTCTCAAATTACTTTTTTCATGGCCGCAATGGCTACTTCAATTTGATCATCGGAAGGCTCTCTTGTTGTAATCTTTTGCAGCATTAGTCCAGGCCAGCTCAGCAGTTGTACAAGCTTTGAATGGCTGTATTTACCGGTAAAACGGATTGCTTCGTAAGAAATACCGGCAACAACAGGAAGGAGCAGGATTTTATAGAGTACTCTGTGCAGGAAATCCGGACGCCCTAGTAGAGAAAAGACTAATATGGAAACAATCATCACAAAAAGAATAAAGCTTGTTCCGCAACGGGGATGACGTGTAGAGAATCCTTTGACATTTTCCACGGTCAGTTCCTGACCATGTTCCCAGGCAAATACAGTTTTATGCTCCGCTCCATGGTACATGTATGTCCGTCGCATATCTTTCATTAAGAGCGTGGCGGAAAGAAAACAAAGGAAAATACCCAGTCGAACGCAACCTTCTAAAATATTCAGAAGAATTAAATTGGAAATAAAAAATTTCATTTTCGTAAAGAAAAACGCCGGTACGACAACAAAGAAAAAAATGGCCACAGTGAAACTGATGATAAACGAAAGATACATTTCCCATCCTTTGGGCTTTTTTTCTTCTTCCGACAAGGCGACTTCTGCAGAAAACATCAGACACTTAATTCCGATAATCATCATTTCAAATAAAGTTATTGTTCCGCGAATGAACATCCATCCTAATATTTTATAACGCTTGGTCAGAGGTATATATTCCCGTTCCTGAAAAACAATTTCTTTGTCCGGTCTTCTTACTGCTGCTGCAATTCTGTTGCCGTGACGCATCATAACGCCTTCGATAAGCGCTTGTCCACCGGCTATGTCTTCAGATTTAGGTTTGTCTGTCATGTAATATCATCCATTTTTTATTAATTTCATTATATACGCACAAAGCAGATTGTCCTTCGGTACGAAATATGAGTCCAATGCTTGTCCGTAACAAAAACTGTGATAGTGATTTATAGTATTTAATGATTAGTGTCAAATTATGATTTTAAATTCGTTGTTGCAAGATAAGCGTCCAATGATATAATGCCCAAAATTAAAGAAATGTATATAGGGTGATAAAATGAGTTCAACAGATTTGTTTATAAAAGAATATCAGGATCGTTTTGAAAAAAAGATAAGGGAAAATGAAATTTCCTCTCTGGAACACTGGAAAGCACAATTGGACAAAATTATCGCTACGCGGCAGGATAGTGTTGCTTCGACGCAGTCGCAAATCACAAAAATATCAGAGATGATGGCTAATCGGATCAAAATTTTAAAAAAGGGACAAAATGGATAATATAACCAATTTTTTATTTGAAGTCGGAATGCTCAGCAGAACGCCGCGCAGTGGTTATCAGTTTCTGGGCAGCGGCACGGAATCGGTAGCCGAACATATTTTGCGTACAGTGTTTGTAGGTTATACTCTTTGTAAAATGGATGATTCACTCGATGAATCTCGTGTTTTGAAAATGTGCATTCTTCACGATTTACCGGAGGCGCGCACCGGTGATATGAACTATGTCAATAAAAAATATGTGAATGTGGATGAAGTCAAAGCAGTTAAAGAATTAACGGAAGGGCTTGTTTTTGGTGAAGATATCCGGTCGGCGATCGAAGAGTTTAATGCGAAAGAGACCAGGGAGGCGCTAATTGCACGGGACGCCGATCAAATTGCTCTTATTTTACAATTAAAAGAATGCGGTGACCTGGGGAATAAATATTCGGAAGAGTGGATAAACTATGCCCTGCAGAGATTAACTACCGAAAATGGGAAAAAGCTTTCCGAAAGAATTATAAAAACAGATTCCTCGCACTGGTGGTTTAAAGAAAAAGGATCCTGGTGGGTTAACGGAAAGAACAGTTAGGCGTTCATCAATTGTTGCGAAGGAGCAAGTGTGATTAATAAAAAGCTTATTTTCCCGTTTATTTTTGTTATCCTTCTAAATCTTTTTTCTTGCGCCAATCAATTCGGTACAACGCTGATATCAAAACCGGATGAATACACTCATGTTTATGAGGCGAAAGAAAAATTCGTTCTTAGAGCTATTGCTGTTTTGCTAAAAGAAAAGAATATGGGCTGCAATGTCTCAATAGATAATCAGAAACACCTTGTCGATTCTGATTATGTGATTTCGGGTGATTGGCGTACAAAAACCAGAGCTAATGTCAAACAGAAAAATTGGAAAGAATGCGAAGTGATCCTTGTCGTGACGACGGAGAGAAAGACAGAAACAGGATGGGAAGTACGACGTCTGTTACAAAAAGAGCAATATGAAACTATTTTTAGAGTAATTGAGATGAGGATTTACGAAGAAATGTCCATCATCGAGTAGGAAGAAAATTATCGAGTAGGAAGAAAATCGGGATGATTATGAAGAATAAACAGGAAGTAGCTGCGGCTCCGCCACCACTGACTAAAGATCAGCAGTTGCTTACCGAAATAAGAGAGTTGCTCAGGAAATAAACCTTATCTTTAGTTTATTCGCTTTCACAGTTCGCGAACTCAGGCAATCCCTGTATGCAAGGATTGCCTGAGCCGAAAATTATATTACTTACTTTTTTGAACTGCTTTCGCGAAAGAAACCGGTTAAAAAATCAGTATCTTTCGGCGATAAATCAAATTTAAAAACTGCCTGTTCTACAAGTTTCTGTAAAGGCTGTTTATTTTCTTCTAAATTTGCTGATACCCACTTGATTGCTTTTTGCACATTTTCAGATTCAGGCATAATGGTGGTCATAAAAATATTCTCCTTATGTTGTTAAAAATTAATAGTTCCCGATATTCATCAATCAGGAATCTTTGATTATTATTTTTACCATAAATTATTTTTTAAATAAATTGAAATTATTTTTTATAATTTATCACTACTGTCCCAACGTTTTAGCTAACAGATGATGTAAAGTATAGAAAACAATGAGAATAAGCAATAAAAAGTTATTTATCGATTTGAAATATTTTTCTTCAAGATGTCATAGTCTCGCATTAAATGGCGAGGAGATGGCCAATGAATTCCGGAAGAACAATATTTTTTCAGATCATGGATTGCGGTTATCTGGATTACGCACGTCTTTACAAACTGCATCAATCGGCAGCATACTTTGTTACACGCGCCAACAACGCCAGATACCACCGGCGTTATTATCAGAAGATCGACAAAACGTCCGGACTCAAATCCGACCAGATCATAACGCTGCACGGTTATTACGCCAAGAAAGATTATCACGAAAGGCTCCGGCGAATCGCTTATTACGACGAAAAGCAAAACAAGAATCTGGTTTTCTTGACAAACAATTTCACGCTACCGGCACTAACGATCACAGAGATTTACCGCAAACGTTGGCAGATCGAGTTATTCTTCAAGTGGATCAAACAGCATCTGCGAATCAAGGTGTTTTACGGCACATCCGAGAATGCGGTCAAAACACAAATATGGATTGCTATCTCCGTTTACATACTGGTTGCAATTATCAAGAGGCAGTTGAATCTGGAGCAAAGTCTCTATACAATTTTACTGATCTTCTACAGTTGCCCAAAAATAGTTTAGCTATTTTAGATAAATGGGTTCTTTGAAAAAGTTCTTGGCACCACAGATTGCTCTTTGAGAACATGGATTGCGTCATGCCACCTCCCGGATCGTCGGCGGGATGGCCACGCCGATCGCTAACCTGCGATCCAGTTCCTTCCGGATGACCAGGGCCAGAAAGCTACGAGGGACTTCGGATTGGTCCTGAGCTTTTCCTCCAGGGAATCGATGATCGCCGCCCTTTCTACTGCGGGCCTGCTGCTCAAGCCCCTAATTGTGGTGGATGCCGGGATTGGCACGCAGAAAAATCTCGATTGGCTCAAGGAGCATGGGTATGGCTACCTTGTCGTTTCCCGCAAGAGGAAGATCGACGTTCCCTCATCCCTGGAGATGGTCACGGTCCGGGAGGACAAACGCAGGCTGATCCGGGCGGCGCTGATCAATAATCCGGATGCCGGGGAGATCGAGCTCTACTGTCATTCCTATCATGTGCTGCACGCCATTCGCTTCAAGTTGGGCAAGCGGGGAATAACGCAAAGCTGGTCCACGATCCGCAAGGGGCTCTCTACACACATGCGCATCACCACCACTATGAAAAGAGACGACGGCAAAATGATCCACATTCGCAAATTTTTATGAGGCAATTCGATCCTTTCATTAATCTTGACAATTATTGTGCAATCCATTAGCGTACCGCTTTAATTTCAGAAAATGGCAAAAACAGCATTATTACTTGAATGCCTTTTCGGAGGGAAATAATAATGATTGGTGTACTTATTACGACGCATGGTAATTTGGGAAATGAGTTGATAAAATCGGCAGAATTAATCAAGGGGCCATTAAACGATATATTGCACATTTGTGTTGATCAGGCAAAAGAGGTTGAAGATTTAAAAAAAGAAATCAGCAATGCCATCAAAAAACTGGATAAAGGCAAAGGCGTGCTGGTTCTTACAGACCTTTTTGGCGGGACGCCTTCCAATATTTCGCTTTCTTTCATGAAAGAAGGAAAAGTTGAAGTTCTCACTGGAGTTAATTTGCCAATGGTGCTTAAATTGTCGGAAGTCAAAGAAGATATGACTTTACGTGATTTTGCCTGTCTTGTTAAAAATTACGGGGAAAAAAATATTATGCTGGCTAGTGAAATTTTAAGCAAAAAAGCCAGCCGGTAATTATTTTGCGATTGTTCCTGCCGGAGGTGGCTCCATTTGGCGAAAGATTTGAATATAGTTTTGGTTCGAGTTGACAGCAGGCTTGTCCACGGTCAGATATTGGAAGCCTGGGTGCCCCACGTGAGGGCAAGATGTATTATTGTTGTTGATGACAAAGTGGCCGGTGATTCTTTTATGGAGACCATAATTAGAATGGCCGTTCCCAGCGAAATCGAATTAATCGTCAGCTCTGTAGAAGATTTTGTCCGGAATTATAGTTTCACCCACGGTCATGGTAAAAAAACAATAGTGTTGTTCAGTAATATTGCTGATGCCTGCGATGCTTTTCATCAGGGATTTCATTTTGACAAGTTAAACATCGGAAATGTTTATAATAATGAATACAAAATTTGTTGCTCTCCTTCCGTTTTTTTATGTGATAAAGAAATTAAATGCATAGAATACCTGTTAGAAAAATCCGAAGTTATTGTTGAATTAAAAGTTGTGCCCAAAGGAAAAACTGTTAACATTAAAGACGCCCTTCGGAATTATGGGAAGAAGAAATCATAAAGGTGTCAGGGGGCTTTCGACTCCTCGCGGAGGCTTTATTTGTTTGCTGAAATTATTTTAGTATCTTTTTGCGGTAGTTTGCTGTGTCTTGATCGTGTTTTTGTTCAAGCCATGATTTCCCGGCCTGTAATAATTGCCCCTCTTATCGGACTCCTTTTGCATGATCCTTATGCAGGATTGATAATCGGAGCATTTGTTGAACTTATTTGGATTGATCGCATACCCATCGGAACTTATATACCTCCCAACGATTCCCTGGCTGCCGTTGTGGCTACTTCAATTGCTTTGATTGCCGGATCGAGACTGGGAGGAGCTTCTCCGGAATTAATCGCGCTTTGTATTCTTATAGCCATCCCTTGCGGAAATTTAGCCAAGCAGATGGATGTCCAAATCATTAAATCCAACGATTCTCTATCCGACAAAGCTTTGGAAGACGCAAAAGAAAATAACATCCGGGCCATAGAACAAAAAACTTATAGGGGACTGATCAAAGTATTTTTATTGTATGCTTTGTTTCTTCTGGCAGTGCAGGCTATATTTGTTCCTTCTGTAATCTGGGTGTATCCAAAATTAAATAGCACAACCATAAAAACACTGTCTTTAACATATTATTTTCTGCCGCTTCTGGGCATAGCCGTAGCCATTAATATGCTCAAACTCCGCAAAGCAATCCCTGTTTTCTGCGCTATATTTTTAATTGCGGCAGTGTTTTTGGAACTTTTTCATATCCTATGAAAAATACCTCTGAGGTGACAATTGATCTGATGGATAAGGCTGACCTGCCTCAGATACTGGCAATTGAGCGGCAATCCTTTCCCTCACCATGGACGGCGGGTATGTTTACAAGAGAGCTGGAAAGTTCTCATTCCGTGTGTCTTACCGCAAGGATTAATATAGAAGGGAAGAGCATTGTCGGAGCGTACATTATTTTTTGGCTTGTCGCTGATGAAGTACATTTGCATAATCTTGCTGTAAAAAAAGAGTTCAGAAGGAAGGGACTCGCTTTCGGACTTATGGAAGTAATGAAGGAAATTGCCGGGAAAAATGCAATTACCGCTCAGACTCTGGAAGTGAGAGAATCAAATCTCGAAGCAATAAAGCTTTACCAGAAATGCGGTTTTGTAGTAGAAGGAATAAGGCCGCTTTATTATGCGGAAACTCATGAGGATGCCTTAATCATGTGGGCGAATGTGAAAAAGTAGCTTTGTCATTGCGAAGAGTGCAAAGCGCAGAGCCTGCCCCCGATGTAATCGGGGCGGCAACTAATTAAAAGGATAATAATTCTTAGGTTAATATGGCAAAAAACATCTACATCGGAGAAATTTCAAAAAACAAAGAAATTCAGGAAGACTGCTTTCTGATGAAAGTTAAAGTTGCTGCTTCCTTTGAAACTCCGCTGCCCGGCCAGTTTGTCATGATTCGCATAGCCGGATTAAATGATCCATTTCTGTCCCGTCCCATCAGTATTTATTCCTTTTCCCGCAGAAATAATTTTTGTTTGATTGAATTGCTGTATCGTGTAGTAGGTAAGGGAACACAGATTATGGCGGGGTTAATTGAAGGTTCTCAGGTGGAAATCAATGGTCCACTGGGCAACGGTTTTGAAATTCAGGCTGTCGGAAAGAATGTAGTCTTTATTGCCGGAGGAATCGGAATAGCTCCTATGTCGTTATTGATTGAAAATTTGTCTCGTAGATTTCCTTCGTCTTTAATGACGTTGTATTTCGGAGCTCAAAGAGAAACTGCTGTGGTCGGATTGGATAAACCGCAAAAACTTTGTCACGATGTTAATGTCTGTACTGATGACGGAAGCCTTGGTGAAAAGAATCTGGTGACGCAGGCTTTTCAAAAAGACATGAAAAAGTTTTTACCGGCAAACACTTCCATATATGCCTGTGGTCCCAGGGGAATGCTCCTATCACTGGCGAAGATATTGAACAAAGGCACATTTAACTGTCAGGTCTCGCTGGAAGAGCGAATGGCTTGTGGCACGGGCGCCTGCATGGGTTGCGCAGTAGCAGTAAAAGATAAAAAAAACACCCTCGCTTATCAGCGGGTATGCGCTGATGGGCCGGTGTTTAATCTGCGAGATATTATCTGGGAATAAAATGAAATCAAAAACATCTCCGCAAATAGCCGTGCATCTGGGACGACTGAAATTGAAAAATCCGGTAATGACGGCATCCGGAACTTTCGGTTACGGTGAAGAATACGCCGATTATGTTGACCTGAACAGATTGGGCGCCGTTGTTGTAAAAGGATTATCCCTGAAACCGCGTTTGGGAAATCCGCCGCCGCGCATCATGGAAACAACCGGTGGCATGCTCAATGCCGTAGGTTTGCAGAATATCGGAGTAGACGCATTTATAGAAGAAAAACTTCCCTTCCTGCGCAAATATGATGTAGCGGTTATTGCCAACATCTACGGCGAAACCTATGATGAATACAAAAAAGTGGCGAAGAAATTAAGTGCGGCAAAAGGCGTACACGCTCTGGAACTAAATATTTCCTGCCCTAATGTGAAAAAGGGAGGAGTGAGTTTTGGTTCCGATCCTAAAGTTGCCGCCAGAGTGACGCAAGCGGTAAAAGAAGAAACCTCTTTGCCCGTCATAGTCAAGCTTACTCCCAATGTAACTGATATTGCTGTTATCGCTCAGGCTGTGGAAAAAGCAGGAGCGGATGCGATATCATTGATTAATACACTGACGGGGATGGCTGTTGATTTAAAAACAAGAAAACCTTATTTGAGAAATATTACCGGTGGATTATCAGGTCCGGCAATCAAACCTGTTGCCCTGCGCATGGTTTGGGAGGTCGTGAAAAAAGTTTCCGTGCCCGTTATCGGCATCGGCGGAATAATGACGGCTGAAGATGCGCTGGAATTTTTGATTCTGGGCGCTAAAGCGGTGCAAATAGGTACGGCAAATTTTATTAATCCCCATGCCACAATGGAAGTTATTGAAGGAATAAAAGATTACCTCACCGCAAACAAAATAAAAGACGTCAACGAAATAATCGGAACATTTCAGCCGTAAACCATATTTATCCTCCGCTGGCGGAGGTGTCCCGATACTGCATCGGGACGGAGGTGGATAAATCCCAATATGAGGATAGATACTGAAGAAATAATCAGCGGCGTTTATCTAATCGGCGGTCCCGGAATAACGTCAGCCGATGACGCGGCAGTTTATCTGATAGATTTCGCTGGAGAGTTGGTTTTGATTGACGCGGGAGCCGGCAAAAGCTCATCCCAGATTGTCCGTAATATTGAAATGCTCGGTTTGAATCCCACCAATCTTTCTTTCTTGATATTAACCCATTGCCACATAGACCATATCGGTTCAGCGCCTTTTTTCAAAAAGCAATACGGCACAAAAATACTGATTCACGAATTGGACGCCCAAGCAGTGGAGAATGGTGATTCCCGTAAAACAGCGGCAAATTGGTACGGCACGACTTTCCCACCTATGGCAGTTGACCGAAAACTTAAAGGTGAACATGAGACATTAAAATATGGTCAGGAGGAATTGCATTGCCTGCACACACCCGGCCACACACCCGGTTCTATTTCTCTTTATCTGGACAGGGGCGGGAAGAGGGTTCTTTTCGGGCAGGATATTCATGGGCCGTTTCACAGAGACTTCGACTCCGATATTAAAGCATGGAAGAAATCCATGCAGAATTTGTTGGCGTTGGATGCCGATATTCTCTGCGAAGGACATTTCGGAATCTTTTATTCCAAAAAACGTGTGCGCTCATATATTGAGCGTTATCTGGAAGAATACGAATAATAACGTATTCTCTTGATTCTACCGCCAGCCGAAATCAAGATTAAGATCACTCGGCGCTTCCAGTTCGATATTGTTCTGGATTGTTTTTTTCTGCCCGGCGGGAACATCCAGAAGCCAGACAAATTTGGCATGGTCCTTTTCCGCCGGTTCCGGATTTTGCTTGAAGTTCAATTTTATTCTTTTGTCGCGCGCCTGCGGTACCGGTTCTTCGATGCGCAGTTTAATATCGGCATTGCCGGAATTTTTAGCCTCAATAAGCCACTGCCAGCTTCTGGTTTGCTTATCCTGAAAAATTGTTTTTTCGCCGGACTGATCCGCTAACGTTGTGGAGGTAACGGAAACAAGCGGGCTTGTTCCAAAAAAGAGATCTCCTTCGGAGCCGGCAAAGGAAAATTCACGTTTTCCCAATACTGCTCCATCAATAACGAATGTTGCCTGTCCGTGAGGAATTTCTGCGGGCTTATCCAGCTTTACCTGCGCGCGAACAAAAGCCAGTGGATTTATGGCTGGACGAGCCAGAAAAAGAAATTCAGCAGGCCATAATTCATCTTTGATTTTTAAGCGCTGTTTGCTTCCGGCCGTAATGTTCTTTTGCCCCAGCGACCAGACGGAATAGGTTGTGTTTCTCGTTTCCGTGGGAGCCGCGCCCAGAGTTTCATCTTCCACAGAGTTTTCTTTTTGCATCAATGTTGCGGCTGCCGCATCTTGATTCCGCACCGCTTTATAAAGTTTTCTGGGTTTGATAATCCACTCCGGCATATCAGATGGATTAACATTTATTACAGGCTGGAGAGTGGCTAAATTTAACTGTATCTGCTTCCAGTCTTCACCGGATGACTGCCAGATTTCCGCCTCCCAGGAAAAGGAAACGTTTTTGTTTGCGGGTAGAGCTTCAATACGGTAGAGAGGAAGCCAGCCGCAACCGGCAAGCGTGTATGCGTAGTTTAAAGATACTTCGTTTTGAGTGGAACCGGACAGTGTTAATGTTACTTCCCAGGCAGTTTCTTTGCGACCTGCGGCTTGATTTAGTTCCTCTTGAAGTTTCTTGATTTTTTTATCTAATTTTTCCAACTGAGTTTCAGCAGCAAATTTTTCCTGACTGGATTTCTGGACGTTTTTTCCGATAGCGTCGGCCAGTTTATAGGAATCGGCAACGGTTTTTGTCTTTGCTTTTGTCTGCGCCTGCCAGAACTGAAGCTGTGTTTCTAGTGCCTGCAGTTTTGCCAAAATTTCTTTTTTTTCACTTTCCAGTCCTGCTAGCTGCTTGCGTAACTCGGCGATTCTGACTTCATCCTGAACCTGCACAGATTTTGTTTGAATATCGTCAATTTTTACTCGACTGTCCGGAGCAGGAGAAACTACAAAAGATTCGATATCCGTCTGCGGAGGCAGAGTGAAAACAGTGCTGCATTTTCCCTTATCGCATTGAGGATGAATTTTGGCAGTTTCTGATATTTTTGCAGAATGGGGAAACAGTGTGACTTCCTTTACAGTCGCCATGGAACACAGGGGAAACAGTATAATTAACACAATAATCAGCTTATGGCGGATAGAATAATTATGCGCATTCATAGTTACATCTCCTATAACAGGCTCTATTATTTATTTTTGTCCCCCGTTGGCGGGGGCAGGGAGTGGATGTGTTAATATTGAATCCACCTCCGTCACTGTGTTTGCCCGGCGTATGCCGGGTGACACCTCTCGGAAATCCTCCCGACTTCGCGCAAGCGGAGGATAATTAATGAAATGTTATTATTCCCGAAGACTTTGTTTAACCTTCACAGCAATTTCTCTTACCTTATGCATGACTTCTTCTTCGTTAATAGTCAGCAATCGGCGGTTTTCCATCACAACTTTACCATTTATTATTACAGTGTCGACATCGGCGCCGCTTGCCGCGTATACAAGATGAGAATACTCGCTGTAAAGCGGCGTCAAATGCGGCTTGCTCAGGCCGATTATGATTATATCGGCTTTTTTCCCGATTTCCAGAGAACCTGTTGTCCTTTCCATGCCCAGAGCTTTTGCTCCTTCAATCGTGGCCATACGCACAACCGTTTGGGCATCCATTACAGTCGGATCAAGCCTGGCGACTTTGTGAAGTTTGGCGGCTGTGGACATTTCCTTGATCATATCCAGATTGTTGTTGCTGGCACAGCCATCGGTTCCCAGACCTACGGTAATTCCGGCTTTAAGCATTTCCGGCACCGGGGCTACACCGCTGGCCAGTTTCATATTGCTTGCGGGATTGTGGACAACTTTACAGCCATGATCGGCAAACAACTTCATATCTTCTTCAGAAAGATAAACGCCGTGAAACGCAATCAGATTTTCATCCAAATACCCGATGTCTTTCAGAAATGGGACAGCGCCTTTCCCAAATTTTTCTTCAAGCTGTTTTTTCTCAGCGGCGTTTTCCAGCAGGTGCAGCCCCATCGGCAGATGATAATCTTCGGCAAGCCTTTTCGCTTCGGCGAGTTCTTTTACCTCAGTCAGCAGAGGTTTTGAGCAGGTATAGAGCGAGTGCGGCTCGATAATTATGTTGACCAGAGGGTCATCTTTCCATTTCTCGATTAGCATTTTTGTGTAGGCAATACCTTCTGCGGTAGTTTTAAAGTTGGGCGAGGGGAAATCAAAGAGCACTTCTCCTACAAGACAGCGCATCCCGGCCTCTTTTGCCGCGCGGGCAGTTTCATCTTCGAATATGTACATATCGCAAAAAGTGGTCGTTCCGGATTTGATCATTTCAGCGGCGGCCAGCAGCGAGCCCCAGTAAGCAAGCTCTTTATTCACATTTTTGGCTTCGGCGGGGAAAATGTAATTATTGAGCCAGTCCATAAGTTCCAGGTCATCGGCGATGCCGCGAAAACAGGTCATTGCCGCATGCGTGTGACAATTGACAAAACCGGGCATAATCAGTGAATCATTGGCCGTGATGGTTTTTTTAGCTCGATATTGTTGTGTTATTTGTTCAGTAGGACAAACAGCGATAATATTGCCCGCGTTAATCGCGATAGCGACGCGATCAAGACATGTGTTTTTAGAGTCGAGCAGAAGTGCTTTCTCGCCGGTGATGACTAAATCAACTTCGCGCATATTCAACTTCCTTTCCAAGGTGAATCATGCTTATCATATAAGCCGTGAAATCTTCAAGAAACAAAAAAACAAAGAGAAAAATTAATCAGTAAGCTCTTGACAGTGCAACGCAAAAATAATATAAGCCCAATCGCTTATCATATTTTAATTCTCATGCCTGGGTGGCGGAATTGGTAGACGCAAGGGACTTAAAATCCCTCGGTCCTTGAGGCTGTGCGGGTTCAATTCCCGCCCCAGGCACCAGTAAACAAAAGGTTTTTGACGATTGACGTTAAAAACCTTTTTTCTTTGAAATGGTCTTGTAAGCATATTGTAAGCAATTTAAAAAAAATGCACAAAAAAAAGCGGATGCTTTCACATTCGCCCCGTGCAAAGTGCGACTCCTTGGTATCCTTCACAGATGATGACGGTATTGTCTTTGCTCCTGCCGATCTTAAAGAAGTGTCCGGCCTTATTAGTGCCGGTTTTGAATACCTTGCACCCATCAGGTGCGATAAACTGCAAGCTGTGGATATTCCCCGCTATGTCTCGAACAGGGATAAGCAGAGAATCTTTGAATGATTTAAGACCGTAGGCGTTGACACTTTTTTGTTTGATTCCCGCATCCTTTGCGGCCCTATGGCTAGAAGGGCAAGGCAGATAGGGTTTCCCGCTTTTCGCGCCCGGCTCATGACTTCCAGGGCTATCCCCTGTGTATACTTTACAGAAAAACCCGGTAATCCGTGTTCAGCGCCTTGGCAAAGAGCTTGGCGTTTTTCTTGCCGATGGTTCGCTTGCCGTGTTCCATTTCGCTGATATGGCGCTGCGGAACTCCGGTAAGTTTGGATAGCTGAACCTGCGTTAATCCTTCACGGCTACGTGCGCCAGCTAATGCCCTGCCGGTAAATTGTTCCTCCGTGCATTCAGGATAAGCTTCGCGCCAGGGTACAGTATCGGACGTATCCACAAATCCCATCGGCTTTAAAGCTTCAATAGCCCGCGCCATATTAACAATAGGCCCAATGAATTTAATTTCAATGGTATTAATAGGGTGCTTTTTCGTGTGTGCCTGCATATATCACCTCAATCAATCTTATCTCTTTGTTTTTAACTTCCCATATCGCCACATATGTGGGATGGCCTTTTTTTAAATGACAATGGTAGCGGCCATCGGACAGCGCACTGAAATTTGGCCAGTCTCCCCGGATAGGCCCGTTTATTTCCATATCCTTTTTCAAAGTAATGAGAATGTTTTGAACATTCTCCGGCAATTTCCTGATCCGTTTATTCAGATTTCGTTTTTCCGTAACCGTCCATGTCATAATTCGATCCTATACTAATAAAAGGTATAGAGCAAGTTTTTATTACTTCGGGAAGTTCACAACTTGCCCGGCTTTATTTGTCGCTGTCTTAACTTTTTTTCCGAAGTTCCGAGTTGCCTCTTGTAAAGCGCCGTTTGATAAATGACTGTAACGTTCCGTCAATGTGATGCTGCCATGTCCCAAAAGTTCCTTCAGGATATAAAGATCGGTTCCGCCTTCAGCGTGCCAGCTTGCCATCGTGTGTCGTAGCGTATGAAAGCAAACCCGTTGCCTTGTATCGCTGACATTCTCATTGAATTTTAAATCTGTGACCATATCACGAAAGAGGGTAGGGATTTCTGTATAAGGATTTTTATCTTTTCTCAAAAATACAATGTCATCATTGTTCCCGTGCTTCATTTCATTAAAAATGTTTTTGATTTGTTCTGTCATAAATGCCGGTCGGCCCTTGCCGGATTTCGCGTCAAGAATGGTTATAATACCGCGCTGGGTATCAACGCAGCCCCAAGTCAATTTAAATATTTCTGAGGCCCTCATTCCCGTATGCAAAGAAAGCAAGGCCATTTTATAAACCGTTTCGTCTTTTTCTTTAAGTGCAGCAAGTAATAGAGCGGCTTCAGTATGACTTAGAAATCTTTGGCGTCTATTGTCGAATTTTTTAATCTTAACGTTCCTTGTCGGCGAATCGCCGGAAACGATTTTCCCACGTCTTGCCTTGTTCCAGATTTGCCGAAGTGTCGCCATAACATATTGAGCAGTTCTCGGCTTTTTTTATCGTCTGAAATGTTTTTCACTATCCGCTGGGCGTCAAAATCTGATAAGTTTTTTGGCGGTACGGTCAGAACGCCACCACCCGTTGCAATATTCTCCCATTTATTAAGGAATTCCTTTTCCTCTTCAACCGTCATTGAACAATGACGTCTTCCGCCCCATGGTTTATTGACCGTGACGTCTTGATTGCAAACAGGAATAAGAAGGGAAGCAATGAACACATTTTTTAAATAAAAAGAATTTTTTTGTTTTGGAATGTTCATCAAATATCATGTTTAGGATTGTTTTTGTCAAAATGGTTCCAATATATTCAATTATTCTATCGGATTCAGTCGCCTATAGACTTTTTAATGTCCATATGTCATTTGATTTATGAGTGACTATCTATATAGTTGTAAATTTTATGGTGTGTGCAAACTTCATAATATTTTTTTGATATTTTCCCTGTCACATCAAGCGCAGTCGGTTGCACTTTATGAATCAATGCTTCCCGAATGATGATACGTTGATAATTACCATTGGCCAGGGGAACTTTACCTGTATAAAATTTCATACTTTCATCATCTCCTGACGGATAGGTGAAGATTTGCAGGTTTATTTCTTTGGCAAGTTTGTTGAATCCATCTTCGTTGATCTCGATTCCGTTGACATTATACCGGAAATAAGATTCATCTGTATCGGTTTCAGCAATTTCTACGGATTCATTTTCAAAGACAAATAAATTAAACAGATCATTTTGACTTTTAAATATTTTTCGCAGTATTTTATCGCAGCTGGACAGACGATCCGCCTGATTGATAGCCGGAGAAATCATTATTCGGGAATCACCGTCAAATAAAAAAGACGGCGGCCCCTGGCAATAACAGATTCCGATTCCCAGTTCCAGAATGGGAAGATTATTTTCTTTATTCTTTTCATTATAACTGTGCACAATTTGCAGTATTTTTATTGCGAGTCCGCATGCGCGAGCTACGCTGTAATTTATTTGTGCAGCATCTTCTTTTTCGAAAATGGATAAGATAATAGCGTCACCTTCAATAAACACTTTCGCTGCTCCATAATCAGCTAGAACAGATGAAATAGGATCAAAAAAATTCAGGCTGAAATGTGAAGCCACATTGAGTCCCTTGTTCCTCATGGTATGATTAATGACCATTGAACCGCGAATATCCGCCTTGATTATGACGTGATTAGCAATCGGTTTTTCTTCTTTGATCTTTTCATCTGGAAGCAAAAACTCATAGAGTGAGTGGTTTTCCCGCGATAATAAAATAATATTTTCTTCTGCTGCCAGGTTGATTGAATCCATTGCGTCCTTAATAATGCGAAAATTATAAAGGTCCCGATGATAACGGGAAAATTGCTTTAGAAACATCAGTAAGTACTGTTTCTTTTCTTTGGCGGACGTGTGGTTAATCAGTTTGATAGTTTTTTGAAGAGGCGCCAGGGAGAAGTCCTGCCTGTAGGAAGATCTAAGACGTTTCTGCTGATAAGTGATAGATATTCTTGACCAAAAATCTACAAGAAATTCTCTTATTTGCCTTGGCGCCATTGGTGGACAATATCTGCCGTATACGGATTTCATTTCGAAAGCCGCAACAATCAGTTTAAGCAGATGATGTTTCTTGAATTTGCAGTAAAAAATATTGAGCAATTTCCGCTGATTTATTATTTGTTCTTTAATCTTTCCAAGAGAGTCTTTTGATTCTTTTTCCTTCCTGGCCTTTTTGTAAAGTTCCTGCGAATCAAAATAATTGAACAAGCGTTCAATATTACCTGGCTCCATTATCCATGGATCAAAGATGTTTCCCCTGGCATTAATGAAACGGTTATTTTTCTGATTGTTAGCTTCATGCGCTTCGGCAAGATCCTCATTCTCGAAGCTGTCCTGTCCTAAATCAGTTTTGCCCAGCAGCTCATAGATGATCGATTTGATGCTTGTGTAGTTGTCCGGATCTTCTGATCTCTGACCTAAAAGTACATATTCTTCAATTAGAAAAAAATCGTCAGTAGGATGATTTGTGTGAAGTATAGGGTTTATAAAATAATTATCCGGTAAAATATTTCCGGCAGGAAAATGAGTTTCTCTCATGTTTCTGAGCTTTCTTATCTGAATATCGTTCAGAAGGTCAAAAAGTTCTTTCCCCACAAGGCGAACAATTTGATTCCGGTGAAGTTTTATATCGGCCAGTTTATCTTTAATTAAGAAAATTTCTTTTTGATCGTATATTTGAGATAATTGACACTTTCTAACGAGAGGTTCAAAATGTGTCAGTATGGATCTATATTGATTTTTAATTTCTTCTAAAAACAATTTCGCCAAAGCTGTTTGACCAAGAAAATCTATTTGTACTTCGTTGGCGGATTTTGCTCTGTTGATGCCGTCCAGCAAAACATCCGTGCAAATGCGCCTCAAAGTCTCCTTCTCAATTTCACAGGATTCTCTTTTATAATCATTAAAAAATTCTTCCGATTGGCTATGCTTGATCATCAAAAGAAATGCTGTTCGCTTCAATGTGTTATTAACTTGAGGGCTAATGTGAACATCAAAATGAATATTGTCGACTCCCAAAACAAGTTTGTCCAAAAAATATGAGAACGTATAGCGTTTTAGACCTAAATTTTTAAGAGTTGGCTGTTTTGTAAATGATTCAAATATCTTATGCATAGCATCTTTTCCTATGGCCGAGATATTACTTCAAATGTAGAAAAAAATCTGAGGGATTGATACGGAGTTTTGTCTGCGGAATCACCCGCACAATATTTAAACGGTCCGTATCATCCTTAATAATCTGGTCAGCCAGATAAATCAAATCTCCGCTTTGCCAACTGCCTGTTTCGTCATTCACAAGGCGTAAGATAAGTGGTAGTGCCCGTTCTGTTTCATCGGGATAATCCATTACCAACCCAATACTCCCGTCACTCAGTTCCACAAAAGAGCCGATAGGATAAATTCCCATCATATGAATAAAGCGCTTCAACAGAATTGTGTCAAAACTCTTCCCGGCTTCACCCCACATTTTTCTCAGTACTTCATCCGGCGTTAAAGAAATTGGCCTGTAACCCCTTTGAGCCGTCAGCACTTCATAGACATCGGCAATACGAAGAATTTTTCCTATAAGACTCAAATGGCCTATAAACAGAGTACGAGGGTAGCCGGTCATATCCGGATTTAAGTGGTGCTCAAACGGGCCGAGGATAATTCTCGATCTCAAAGATGGGGTAGCATTCAACATTAGAATTTTTCTGACACCCATAAAGGGATGTGCCTTCATCAAATCCCATTCTTTATCAGTCAATGCGCCGCTTTTCAGAAGAATTTCCTTGGGTACGTCTACCTTTCCCAGATCGTGAAAAAGTCCACAAATAGTCAAATGTTCGAGTGAAATATCGGATAATTCTATATGTCTTCCCAGACAGGTCGCCAGCAGGGTGACATTGACGGAATGGGAGTATGTGTAATCATCATAATCCTTAAGGGTTGTTAATCCTATCATTAAGGCCTCATCCTCCTGGATCAATTCGACGATGTTTTGTGCCAAACGTCTGCTCTTGCGTAACCCAACCATACCATGGGACGCTTTATTCGCTACTTCTTTTACTGTTTCGATAGCATGAAAATACATTCTTCTCGCTTTTTCATACCGGTTATCTTCCATGCTTTCACTGAGGTAAGTTGTATCATTGTCCTGTTTCGGGGATATTTCTACCCACGTAAACTCCTGTTCCGAAAGTTTTTGTTCCAACCACTGATGGGGATTTTCATACTTTATCGCATCGTTGAACAGACGTGTAAATGATATAATGCTTTCCGGCAAAACATCGCGTGAAGATGCCAGAAAATTCACACTCCCAATGCCTCGTTTTGAAAAGAATTCCGCCATATTGTAAACAACAACGGCTGTTTCTCTACGGTAAGTGAGTTTTTCTCCTCCAAGATGAAAGCGGCTTCGATAAAGAACTATACTGATGTCTCCTCCGGCAGTTAATTGATGGAGTATGTTTTGAAAAGAACTGACACTCGTCCGAACAAGCTGATTGTTATCCTGATACATACGTATTGTATGGATCATGTGATACAGGGCTCTTAGAAAATCATGCCCCAGCCGTTCCGGAATCGATTGTCGTTCTGACATGATTATAGTTCCCCTCTGGTTTTTTGGAAAAATTCTCTTTCCGCGTTGCGTGCAATCCTGCGCAGGCCGGGATTAAAGCTTTTACTCACTGCATCAATTACTTGCTGGGCTTCCGGTATTTTTAAAGTAACCAGTGCAAGAGCGGCGCCTTCACGGTAAGTCGATTTCCTCAAAGCGGCCATCCATTTGCGGTACAGAAGTATTTTGCGAAGAAAGGGAACTGACCGCGATGATCCGCATTTTCCCAATGTTCTAAAACATTCCATAATATGTTCGGTCTGTGAAGTTTTGAATTGCCGGTTCTGAAGATATTGCATCAGAAGGTCTTCTGCAATTTCGTTTTTGGATTGACCCATATGGGCCAGGATTATACGGCGTACCGAAGCATCCGGATCGTCAATAAACTTAAATATTTCCGATGTCCGATCACCACTCGCCTGTCCAATGGCTCTGATTGCCATACGCCGGACGGATACCGAAGAATGCCGGGCCAGTTTCATCAAATATTTTAAAAATGTATCTCCCTCTAGTCTGGATAAGACATGAACCAGCGTCTCAGTTATTTTTTCGTTCGGATCATTGAGTAGAGATTCCAGACAGTTCAAATCCTTATAAACAAGGGAAATAATGGTATCCTCCACTATTTGTTCAAGCTGTGACGGCTGTCCTAAAAGAAGGAGACATACAAGGGTATTAACGGCCCCTGGATTCAGATGCTGAAAAATCAGTTTGAGCTTTTCTATCTGCGCCACATTTAAGTTGCTCCAGATTCCCTCCAATGGTTTCAAACACTTGATATCAGATGAAATATCATTATAGAAAGATTCAACTAACGGTCCTGCCCAAGGCTGGCATAGCCGTCCACTATCCAGAACTCTGCGTACTCCATCAAGAATAATAAGTACGGCTTCCAAATCATAACGATCAAAAGAACCTGCGAATTCTTCCGACAGGACTTCCAGAACAATATTAAAATCTTTTTCTTCCTGACACTGCAGAAGCATGTCCAGCAACATATCCAGGTGTTCCGTGGAAGATGACATTTCATCACGGGCGATCATTTCCTGCAGCTCGATTTGTTCATGGGGGGTAAGGACAAGAGACGCCGGATCAATAAAGGTATCGTTGTTAATCGATGATGAATAAATTGCCAGATCGCCAAACAGAGCCGGATCATTATCAGCGGAAACTTCGGGCGACGCCGTTTTATCTTCCGCTGCGGGTGGCCGTGTGGCTGATTCTGAAAATCTGTCGATCTGATCAGATACTTGTTCCGAAAAAAAATCGGATACTTTATATTGCACATGGTCAAAATGGGCTTCCCAGAAAGCGGTTACGATGTCTCCTTCCGGCTCTGTTGCTAATATCGAATACCTGCGGATAATGGATAATACTTCTTGTATTTCTTCCAGTTCTATTCCTTCATTGAATTCCAGCCATTCAATACCGTCCCGGAAAAGTGTGAAAGGCAGAGATCCTTCTTCGGATTGTCCAGTCTGAACCTCTATGCCCTGACACATTACGCGATTCCTTTCAAATTCAATTCTGATATCACCGTTTTGACGAATGTAGTCTTCCAATTTTACGTGAAACTGTCTAATGGAATTCATGCTGATGCCATGACCTTCAGGATACAAGGACACGTTCTTAGCCGTCAGCAGTAGATAGGAAAACATTTTTTTAGTGTCATCCGATTTTTTAGTCGAAAGATCTTTTCCAGCTTCTTTTGAAAGGCTGTCCCGAATGTCCATCATCACACCGATATTTTAAATTGTTGAGTCTTACATTTCATATGGGCATACAATTTTAAAAACGTGCAAAAAGAAACTTTTCTAATTTTTTTTATTATAAATGATTTCCTTAATAGTTGCCAATTTTTCTTTTAGTATTATAATATATCTGGTAAACTTTTTTTTAATAAAATGTTATTAAAAACAAGTCTGATGTGTGACAATTGCTTCACAAGGAAACACTTTGATTAGGAATATTTATGTTTGGCCGACCGATAAGCCTTTTTAAAATTTTAGGATTTGAAGTAAAAATAGATATAAGCTGGATTATTCTGGCGGCTTTGATTACCTGGTCGCTGGCCAGCGGTCTTTTCCCCGCATATTATAAAGACCTCCCTTCTACCGCTTATTGGTGGATGGGTGCTGCCGGTGCGATCGGACTTTTTTTATCGATAATTGTTCATGAATTGACTCATTCTCTTGTTGCCAGGTATTACGGCATACCCATGAAGGAGATTACTCTGTTCATTTTCGGCGGTGTTGCTCAGATGGAAGATGATCCTCCCAATCCAAAATCTGAATTTATGATGGCGGTAGTTGGACCTCTTTCCAGTTTTTTAATGGGGGGACTTTCACTTACGCTTTACGCTTTAGGAAAAAACAGCGGCTGGCCGGTGACGGTCAATGGTGTTTTAAGTTATTTGGTATGGTTAAATATAATTTTGGCGGTTTTTAATTTGGTTCCCGCTTTTCCTCTGGATGGCGGAAGAGTCTTGCGTTCCGCTCTTTGGGGCTGGAAAAAAGATATCCGCTGGGCAACAAGCATTGCCTCAAAGATTGGGTCTGGTTTCGGAATCATATTAATTATTATGGGAAGCTTCTACATCGTCCGTGGTAATTTTGTAAGCGGCCTGTGGTGGTTTTTGATTGGCCTGTTTCTTCGTTCAACGGCGCAAATGTCATACCAGCAGCTTTTGGCGCGCAGCCTCTTTAATACAAAAAAAGTAAAGGACCTGATGGTTAAAAATCCCGTGACTGTGCCGCGTTCCATATCATTGGAAGAATTTGTTCGTGATTATGTGTACAAACACCACTTTCAGATGTATCCGGTACTTTCTTTTGGCAAGTTGACAGGGTGCATTTCCGTAAAACAAATTGCATCAATTCCACGCGAGGAATGGACAACTTCCACGGTTGGAGCAGTGGCTATGCCGTGCAATAAAGAAACAACAGTAGGACCGGAGGAAGATGCCAATAAAGCACTATCGATAATGAATCGCACAGGAAACATCCGGCTGCTGGTTGTCAAAGAGGATAATCTGGAGGGCATCATTTCCTTGAAGGATATGCTTAATCTTTTATCCCTTAAAATGGAATTGAATGATTTGGGGAAAAAATAAAGAATCAATACCATTCCGTAATTCGATATATTCATCTCCCATCTCAACATAAATAATTTCCAGTCGTGTGATCAAAAAACAGGTCCCCATCATACATTATTCCTCTTCGTTAAATAATAAAGTATTTTCTGCCCATTTCCTTTTTCTGCAAAAAGACTTGACAGCAATATGGATTGTGTGCTACGAATTAAAAAGTAATAACACTATAGGGAGAACTCATGGCGACGTGGAAAGGATTTATAAAGGTTCTGGTATATTTCGTATTATTGCTCATAGCCGCCTGTCCTTCCTGGGCTGCACACCCGTTAATCACCGATGACACGGGTACACAGGGCAAGGGGAAGTATCAACTGGAATTGAACGGTCAGTATGACTGGGACGAAGAAGAAGTTGAAGGTGTATCTATCAAAAGTGCCGGCGGAGAAGTAGCGGGCACTCTGTCATATGGGATTGCGGAGAATGTTGATCTGGTTTTTAGCATGCCTTATGTCTGGGGCAAGGCGGAAGTAAATGAAATAACGGAATATGATGAAAAGGGAATCGGCGATGCGGTGCTGGAAGTTAAAATGCGATTGTTCGAAAAGAACGGTTTTAGTTTGGCATTTAAACCTGGCATGAGCTTTCCCAGCGGTAACGAAGAAAAAGGATTAGGTACCGGAAAACTGGGTGGTCATCTTTTTTTGATTGCGACGCAGGAACTGGAGTCATGGGCATTTCATGCAAATATGGGTTACATTAGAAATGAAAACAATGCTGATGAGCACAAGGATTTATGGCATGTATCGCTAGCCACTACCTGGGAAGTTGTTAAAGATTTGAATCTGGTGGTCAATGTCGGCATAGAACGAAATCCCGATGACGAAGCAAAAAATGATCCGGCTTTTATCATCGGCGGAATAATCTATTCCATAAACGAAAAGATTGATGTTGATCTCGGCGCAAAGTGTGGCTTGACCGAACCAGAGACGGATTTTACATTGTTGACCGGGGTAGCCTTCCGGTTTTAGGAAAAATGCTTTAAAACATTAACAGTTTTTTCCAGGAGAATTCATCATGCATATGGCAGATGCCTTACTCTCCCCGGCGGTGGGAGCAACTATGTGGGCCGGTTCAGTGGCGGCCATAGGATATTCATCCAAAAAACTGAAAGAGAAAATCGACAACAAGACAATTCCGCTAATGGGTGTCATGGGCGCTTTTATTTTTGCAGCACAGATGATCAACTTTACCATTCCCGTAACAGGTTCCAGCGGACACATCGGCGGCGGCATGATCCTGACAATCATGTTGGGACCATATGCGGCTTTTCTTGCATTGGCATCGGTGCTGACGGTTCAAGCGTTATTTTTTGCAGACGGCGGACTGCTTGCTCTGGGCTGTAATATCTGGAATATGGGCATCTACCCCTGTTTTCTTGTCTATCCCCTGATTTACAAACCCATCGCGGGAGACGGAACAAGCGCCAGGCGGATATCCATCGCCGCAATCCTGAGCGTAATCATTGCACTGCAACTGGGCGCCTTTTCGGTTGTGCTGGAAACACTTTTATCCGGAAAGACTGAACTGCCCTTCAGCACATTTGTCCTGCTGATGCAACCGATTCACCTCGCCATTGGTCTCGTGGAGGGAATTATCACAGCCGGAATTATCAACTATGTAAGAAAGGCAAGACCGGAGATTATTGAGGCCAGTTTTTTCTCTCGTCCCCTGGATGCCGGTATCTCTATTAAGAATGTTTTGATAGCCTTTTTAATCATGGCTGTTGTTACCGGCGGAGCGCTTTCGTGGTTTGCGTCAACCCATCCTGATGGTCTGGAATGGTCCATTGAAAAAGTCACGGGCAAGGGCGAATTGGCGGGAGCTATGCAAGGCATTGCTCCTCTCATAGAAGGACTTCAGGAGAAAACCGCCTTTCTTCCCGACTATAATTTCAAACCTACAGCAAAAGAAGAATCAAAAGACAATGAAACCCCTGCGTGGCCGGGAATAGAAACCGGCACTTCCGTTGCCGGTATTGTCGGAGGAGCAATTGTCCTAATGTTCATTTTGCTGATCGGTTTCGGAATCCGCTTCCTCAAAAAACGATGACACTCAATAGGAATCAGACGTACGCCCTCCTAAGAAACTTCAATGAGCAATCCCCCTCTTTTACTTGTGCCCTTCAGGGTATAAAGAGGGGCTAGGGGAGATTTTGCGGAATTGAACAGATTGAAAAATCCCCCTTTAGCAAAGGGGGAGGAAGAGACCATGCCAAAGTAGATCAGTTTCTTCCATAACCAGCCCGAAGTACTGGTAAATTGCTGGCAAAAAAGAACTGGAGTTATTACCGGGGCGTATGATAGTTATTACTCCGGCAATTAAACATGTTAATCATTGTACCCATTATGCGTGTCCCCCGCTGGCGGGGGATTAAGGG
>WOYI010314807.1_pt1 | contig 48254 bp, 52 predicted proteins | sample 6423411 | NCBI WGS metagenome assembly WOYI01 (sample SAMN13441803, study PRJNA592873) | oil field metagenome | biome: oil field; feature: oil-well bore; material: oil-contaminated soil; isolation source: oil-contaminated soil from oil-well borehole | place: Germany: Wietze | collected 2016-10-18 ... | reverse complement strand
TTCTATGCGGGTTTCAAGCCTGTGCCGACCCTGTTTGTGTGAAATATCCGGGTTAAACGCTTAGTTCATCTCACACGAAAGGAAATCCCATGAAATCCCTGCATCGCCTGTTGTCCATTTTGCTAGCCGGCGTGATCGCGTCGGCAATCTCTCCTGTGGCACTTGCTGCCGATGATGTGTTGCGCGTCGGCTACCAGAAATTCGGCCCGCTGATCCTGCTGAAGGCGACCGGTGAGTTGGAAAAACGTCTGGCACCGTTGGGCGTCAAGGTCACCTGGACCGAATTCCCGGCCGGGCCGCAAATGCTGGAGGGCTTGAACGTGGGCAGCATTGATTTCGGTGTCGTGGGGGAAACGCCGCCCATATTCGCCCAAGCGGCAGGTGCAAACCTCAGCTACATCGGCTACGAGCCGCCTGCACCTGGCGGTGAAGCCATCATCGTGCCCAAACATTCCGCCATCAAATCGGTCGCCGACCTGAAAGGTAAGAAGATCGCGTTGAACAAAGGCTCCAACGTGCATTACCTGCTGGTGCGCGCACTGAAAAAGGCCGGCCTGAAATACAGCGATGTCGAAACCGCCTATTTGAAACCCTCCGATGCGCGTGCGGCTTTCGAGCGCGGCAGCGTGGATGCATGGGTGATCTGGGATCCGTTCTTGGCTGCAGCTGAAAAACAGATCGGCGCGCGCGTGCTCCAGGATGGCAAGGGATTGGTCAACAACTACGCGTTCTATCTCGCGGAAAAGACCTATGCCAGCCGCTATCCCAAAGTCATCGATGCCGCTTTCGATGAAGTCATCAAGGTGGACAAATGGATCGAGAAATCTCCGCGCGTTGCCGCTGAAAGACTCGCGCCCATCGTCGGTCTGGACGTCGGCATCGTCGAATTGGCGCTTGCCCGTGGCGGCTATGGCGTGAGCTACCTGAATGACAAGGTGATCGGCGAGCAGCAAGACATCGCCGATACCTTCAGCGACCTCAAGCTGATCCCGAAGAAGCTGAGTATCCGTGAAGTGGTGTGGTTGCCAAAAGAAGCCAAGAAAGTCGCAAAGAAATAATCACCCGCTTGCGAGGCAGCATCGGCGGCTTCGCATGGCATTTTCAGGAGAGTTCTGATGTCACTTAATATTTTCTGGTTCATCCCGACTTTCGGCGACAGCCGCTATCTCGGTTCGCAGCAGGGCGCGCGCCCGCTGGATTTCGATTACCTGAAGCAACTCGGTTCCGCCGTCGATACGCTGGGCTACGATGGCGTGCTGATCCCGACCGGACGCTCCTGCGAGGACCCGTTCGTGGTCGCCTCCGCGCTGATCGGTGCAACGTGCAATTTGAAGTTCCTGGTGGCGCTGCGTCCCGGTCTGCTGCAACCCGCGCTGGCCGCGCGCCAGGTCGCCACGCTCGACCGCTTGTCCGGCGGGAGGCTCGCGCTGAATCTGGTGGCGGGCGGCGATTCAGCCGAGCTGGAGGGGGATGGCCTGTTCGAGAATTCCGTCGAGCGCTATGAAGCCGCACGCGAGTTCGTCACGCTGTGGCGCGAGATCATGGCCAAGGCGCACGAGGGCGAGGCGGTGGATTTCGAAGGCAAGCACTACAAGGTGAAAGGCGCGAAGCTGCTGTTTCCCACCGTGCAGAAGCCTTACCCGCCGCTGTTCTTCGGCGGATCTTCCGAGGCTGCGCACGAACTGGCAGCAGAGAAGGTCGATCTGTACATCACCTGGGGCGAGACACCGGAAGCCGTTGCGAAGAAGATCGCCGACGTGCGCCAGCGCGCCGAGAAGTTCGGCCGGACAGTACGCATCGGCCTGCGCGTGCATGTGATCGTGCGCGAGACGGAAGAGCAAGCCTGGGCTGCCGCAGAGGAGCTCATCGGCAAGCTCGACGAGGAGACCATCGCCCAGGCACAAGGCACGCTGACCAAGCTGGATTCGGAAGGGCAACGCCGCATGTCCGCGCTGCACAAAGGTGGCAAGGCGAGGACACGCGCCGAGTTGGAAGTAAGCCCCAATCTGTGGGCGGGCGTGGGGCTGGTGCGCGGCGGTGCAGGCACGGCGCTGGTGGGCGATCCGCAGACAGTTGTGGCCCGCTTGCAGGAATATGCCGATCTTGGCGTCGATACCTTCGTCTTGTCAGGCTATCCGCATCTGGAAGAGGCTTACCGTTTCGCCGAACTGGTGTTTCCGTTGCTGCCCGGCAAAGGCCGCCAGCAACTTCCCGGTGCAGGCACGGTGGTCAGCGGTCCGTTCGGCGGCATCGTGAAAGACAAGCCCGAACTCAAGATCGCGCAGAGCTGAGTCATGTTGAAACGCATTGCCGTGTTTTCGCTTGGTTGGCTGTTGCCTGTCGCCATCCTTGTGACATGGCTGACCATGTCGCATTTCGGCTGGCTGACTGCCCGGATATTGCCCGCCCCGCTGGATGTCATCAAGGCGGGGGTCGAGCTGACCGCGTCCGGCGAGTTGCAGCATCATTTTTTCATCAGCCTGCAACGCGCTTTGGCCGGATTGCTGGTCGGCGGGGGAATCGGTTTTATTCTGGGCTTTGTGACCGGGCTGTCGCGTGTCGCCGAGAGACTGCTCGATTCCACCATCCAGATGGTGCGCAACATTCCCTTGTTGGCGCTGATCCCGCTGGTCATCCTGTGGTTCGGCATCGAGGAGGAGAGCAAGATCTTTCTGGTCGCGCTGGCCGTGTTCTTTCCCATCTACATCAACACGTTTCACGGTCTGCGTTCGGTGGACAAGGGCTTGATCGAGATGGGCAAGGTCTATGGACTGGGGCGCATCGCGCTGCTGAAGGAAGTCATCCTCCCCGGCGCATTGCCTTCTATTCTCGTCGGCTTGCGGCTGTCTTTCGGATACATGTGGCTGTTTCTGGTGGTGGCGGAAACCATCGCCTCCAACGGCGGCATCGGCTACATGACCATGAACGCGCGCGATTTCCTGCAAACCGATGTGGTGGTGTTGGGTATCGGCATTTACGCCGTGCTGGGCAAGGTGTCCGACATGCTGGCCGTCCTACTTGAGCGGCGCTGGTTGAGGTGGCATGCAGGTTATAGCACTTCGTGAGAGAACAAACTGAAATGGAAACCAACATCATCGAGCTTGCCCAGGTCGCAGCCGCAAGCCGTCAGCACGGCGTGGCGGTGAACGCGACACGGGTTGTGAAACGCTTCGGCGCGCGAGAAGTGCTGCGAGGTCTTGATCTAAGCATTACGCCGGGTGAATTCGTCGCCATCGTGGGGCGTAGCGGCTGCGGCAAGAGCACCTTTCTTCGTTTGCTGGCGGCGCTTGAGCCAGCCAGCGAGGGCGGCATCACACTGGACGGGCAGCCGCTCACCGGCATCAGTCAGGACGTGCGCATCATGTTTCAGGATTCGCGCTTGCTGCCTTGGCGCACGGTGATCCAGAACGTGGCGCTGGGATTGCCGGGCGACAGCCGTGCGGCGGCGCTCGCGGCATTGAACGAAGTCGGCCTGGCCGACCGTGCCGACGAATGGCCGGCAAACCTGTCCGGCGGCCAGCGCCAGCGCGTCGCATTGGCCCGGGCGCTGGTGCACCAGCCGCGTCTGCTGTTGCTGGACGAGCCGCTGGGCGCACTGGATGCGCTGACCCGCATCGAGATGCAGCGCCTCATCGAACGCCTGTGGCAACAGCACGATTTCACCGTGCTGCTGGTGACGCACGACGTGGCGGAAGCCGTCACGCTGGGCGACCGGGTCGTGCTGATCGAGGACGGCAGCATCACTCTGGATCTGGACATCGACCTGCCGCGCCGCCGCGAGCGCGGCACCGCCGAGTTCGCCGCGCTGGAAGGGCTGGTGCTCGACAAAGTGCTGGGCGGGGAACTCGGCCAAAATTAACCTATAGGAAAAAAATATGAGCTACTCCGGAAAGATCATCGACCTGCGCAGCAGGCCGTCGTTCCTGCACGACTTCTACGGCGCGACGCCGGGCACCCAGGAATATGAAGTCGCCAAGTGGCTGAACCGCCGCGTCGGCTCGAAACACGACGAACACTTCGTGCGTTCGCACACGCTGGAAGGATTCGTCGCCGAGGTGCGCGAGAGCGGCATCACCTCCGCCGTGGTAGTCGGGCGCGACACGCCGTCGTTGAGCATCTCCAACGACCGCATCCAGGAGATCACCGCGCCGCATCAGGAATTGATCGGCATCGCCTCGGTCGATCCGCAAACGCATGGTGTGAAAGCGGCACTGGCCGAGATCGAACGCGCCACCAAACAGCTTGGCCTGCGCGGCATCAACGTCGAGCCGGGGTTCGGTGCCCCGGCCGTGGCGGCAGACGATGCGCAATTTCTGCCCGTGTATGACGCTTGCGCGCAACTGGGCCTGCCCGTGTTCATCATGTCCGGCCCGACCACGCCCAACTTCGAACACACCGACCCCGCGCCTATCGGCCGCATCGCGCGCCAATTCCCGAACCTGAATATCGTCGTCTATCACGGCTGCTATCCCTACGTGAACGAGATCATCGGCGTCGCCTTCCGTTACGAGAACGTGCATCTGGTGCCGGATATGTACATCTTCCAGCCGGGCAGCAACCTGTATGTCGAAGCGGCCAACAGCTTCCTGCGCGAGCAGTTGCTGTTCGCCACCTCCTATCCCTTCCGCGCGATGCGCCAGACGGTGGACGATTTCCTGCAACTGGGATTCAGGGACGAGGTGCTGGATAATGTGCTCTACCGGAATGCCGAACGGTTGCTTAAGCTGGTTTGAATATGGGCGATGCGGGGGGCGTAGCACCCGGCATAGCAGATGCGCGATTCTTGTTGCTTATGACAGATAGGTATAAGCAAAACGTTTTTTATTCTTTTTAATGACAGTCTGATTTGGCTACAGTGCGTCCCACACAAGCGGCACGAGAAATGCCTTTTCTAAAACGTCATGGAGAAAACAATGAAACTTTCCCGATTCGCTTCACTTTTCCTGTTGGCCTCTGCCGCGCTGCTGTCGGTGCCGGCATCGAGCGCGGAAGTGCAGATCCTGAACGCGTCCTACGATGTGTCGCGCGAGTTCTACAAGCAGTACAACCCGCTGTTCGTCGCGCACTGGAAGCAGCAGAGCGGCGACGACCTGACCGTGAACCAGTCGCACGGCGGTTCCAGCAAGCAGTCTCGTGCAGTGGCGGATGGTCTGGAGGCCGATGTGGTGACCATGAACCAGTCCATCGACATCGACAAGATCGCGGCCAAGGGGCTGATCCATGCCGATTGGGACAAGCGCTTTGCCTATCACAGCGCACCCTTCACCTCGACTTCGGTGATCCTGGTGCGCAAGGGCAACCCGAAGGGCATCAAGGATTGGCGCGATCTGGCCAAGCCGGGCGTGGCGGTCATCATCGCCAATCCCAAGACCTCGGGTAACGGGCGCTACGCTTACCTCGCCGCATGGGGTTCGGTGATCAAGAGTGGCGGCACGCCGGAGCAGGCGCGGGCGCTGGTGAGCAAGATATTCGCCAATGTGCCGATCCTGGAAACCGGCGGCCGTGGCGCGACCACCACCTTCGTGCAGCGCGACATCGGCGATGTGCTGGTGACTTTCGAGAACGAAGTGGGCCTGATCAAGAACGAATACGGCGCGGACAAATTCGATCTGGTCTATCCGAAGATCAGCGTCGCGGCCGACCTGCCGGTGAGTGTGGTGGATACCGTGGTGGACAAGCGCGGCACGCGCAAGGTGGCCGAAGCTTACCTGCAACATCTGTATTCGCCGCAAGCGCAAGAGATCGGCGCACAACTCGGGCTGCGCCCGCGCGATGCCAAGGTGGCAAAGAAATATGCCAAGACCTTGCCCAGGCTGAAGCTGTTCACCGTGGCCGAGGTATTCGGCAGCCTGACGCAGGCACAGGCCGAGCATTTCAACGACGGCGGCGTGTTCGACCAGTTCTACAACAAGAAGTAATTCATTCGTATTCGCCATGTCAGCGCTCCACCGTTTGAACAGCTTGCAGAAAGAGTTGCGCGACACGCTCAGCCTGACCGATGACTACAAGCTGGATGTGAGCGGCGACGAGGTGCGCGCCGATTTTATCGGCTTGCAGTTGAATAGTGTGTTTCAGCCCATCGTGGATGTGCGTCGCAATGGGCCGCTGGGTTACGAAGCGCTGCTGCGCGCCGCCGACAGCACCGGCAACGCGGTTGCGCCGCCCGCCGCGTTCCGTCAGGCCGAGGCAGCCGAACGGCTGGTGAAGTTCGACCGTCTGTGCCGCACCTTGCACACGCTGAACTTTTTGAACATGGGCAAGGACAACGGCCTGCTGTTTCTCAACGTGCACCCGGAGTTGCTGGTTGCGGTGAACGCGCACGGCAAGGTGTTCGAGCAGGTGCTGCATCAGCAGCATGTGTCGACGCACGAGGTGGTGATCGAAATCTACGAGGGCGCGGTGAGCGACGAAAAACGGCTCGCCGATGCGATCGCGAATTATCGCGAACGCGGCTACAAGATCGCCATCGACGATTTCGGCAAGGAGCACTCCAATCTGGAACGGCTGTGGACGCTGGCACCGGAATACGTGAAGCTGGACGGCGGCATCATCCAGCAAGCCGAGTTCAACCCGCGCCTGCAACGTATCCTGCCCAAGTTGGTGGAAATCATCCGCGAGCTGGATGCGGAGGTCATCGTCGAAGGCGTTGAAACGCAGGCGCAGCTAGAGCTGGCAAGACATGCGGGGATACATCTGGTGCAGGGATATTTGCTCGGACGTCCGGCGGGCGCAATGAGTTGGGGGCATTGAAAAGGCAGGCGCTATACTTTCCTTGCCGCGCTCATATCGAACCCCCTATAAATATTCCTCCACATGACCGCCACCATTCTTTCGCCAAGCTATACCGAGCCATCGCAACTTGCCGACGCCGTAACAGCACAAGGGTTCGGCGTATTGAATCCGGCCGGGCTGGCAGCTTTTCTGGAAACCCCGCTGTCGGCGCTGGATGAACTGAAGCCGACCTGGGACGATCTGCTGCCGGACACATTCCTCAGGGATGGCGGGCATTATCGCCGCCGTCGGCATTCCTGCTTCATTGTGACCGGGCAGGAGATCGACCAGGTCGCGCATCGCGCGCATTACCAGCCGGTGCAATACAACGCGCTGCACGGCGGCATGCTGCGCCGGTTCGAGCCGATGCAAGCGGAGTTCGTGGCGCAGCCCGTGATCAGGCAGTTGCTGCGAAGCATTGCGCAAGTCTGCACGGCCATCAAAGGCGAACGAACCTGGCATGTGGAGGCGCACCAGTTCCGCATCGACACCACCGATGGTATCGGGCGGCCCACACCGGAAGGCGCACACCGCGACGGCGTCGATTTCGTCGCCATCCTGTTCGCCGGGCGCGAGAATATCCGTGGCGGCGAAAGTCGCATCTTCGAATTCAACGGCCGCTACGGCCAGCGCTTCACCCTGACCGAAAAGTGGACGCTGCTACTGCTGGACGATCAGAAAGTCATCCACGAATCCACTCCCATCCTGCCTGCTGACAAACACGGCTACCGCGACACGCTGGTGCTGACCTACCGCAGCGGCGGATTTCTCGACGCTGAATGATTCACCCTGAAAACCGCGATTCAAGCCACAGAGTTCACAGAGAACACAGAGCAAGAAAAGGTTTCTCCATGATTCGCGGACTCACCCGAAAGGTGAATCACGACTTTGTGATAACCGTTTGTTTCACCTCTGTGTTCTCTGTTGCTATCCAAGTTATTAAGGTTCGCTTCTCCCTCTGAAAGAACCACGAAAAAAATGGGCGCTCTTTGCGAGCGCCCGAGGGGAGGAGAGAGTCATGAAAGCAATCAACTTTCATGGCTGCATGGTGGCCGATTCCGTGCAGGGATAGAAGCGATCATTTCTGCTGAGCAATTTCATTCTGTGTATATGCCGTCGTTCCGGCGCATCAGGGGGGACGTGACGGCATATTCATTTGTCAGCTATCTAATTCACATTTCATTATTTGTCGGGCGGGTCAAGCCTCGGTAGATTCGCGCGACGGGGTGTTCCCGCTTTCAAGGCTTGAACGATGATGCACACCAAAATTGACTCTCTCCGTGATCTCGCGGCCCATGGCGACGATGTCGCCGCCGTGACGGATCGGCACGACAGGTTGATACACTGGCTTGTGAACGGGCTGGAGATCGAAGCGTCCCTGTTCCATGTCGGACAGTATTGCGGTGACTGGCGCGGTTCCACCGCCGGACGCGAGTCCTCAAGTTTTCACCTGATATTGCGCGGGCAGGCCTACCTGCACATTGCGGGCCGGGCCCCCGTTCTACTTGGCGAGAATGAAGGCGTATTTTTGCTGAAGGACATCCCTCATTTCCTGTCGCCCGAGGCGAACCCGACTTCGCCGCCTCCGGCTTGCGCCATGCAGCCGATGCAGCCGCCGCAAGCGGACGGTACGGGACTGGCATGCGGCTTCTTCCAGTTGAAGGGCATGATGGGCGATCTGTTCAAGGATTCTTTCCCGGATCATTTCCTGATCCGTGCCGACACCCCTGCCAGTCATGCGATCGCGCCCTTGTTCCGCATCATCCTGTCCGAGGCCGGGCGCACGCGCGATATGTCTTCGCCGCTGATCGAGCGTCTCACCGAGGTGTTGTTCTTCTATGCGGTCAGGGAGGTCGCCCAGCAACCGGACATGGCTGCCGGCTTGTGGCGTGTCGCCTCGCGCCCGGCGTTCGCGCCCCTGCTTGCGCAATTGCTCGATGAGCCGGGGAGGGCATGGTCGCTGGACGAGATGGCGCAGCTGGTGCATATGTCCCGCGCCAGCTTTTGCCGCCACTTCACCACGACCAGCGGCCAGTCACCCGCGCAGTTCCTGTTGCAGTTGCGCATGAAGATCGCGGCGCAGCGCTTGCGCAAAGGCGAAACCGTGACCCGAGCGGCGGAGCAGGTGGGTTACCAGTCGCCCGCCGCATTCACGCGCGCATTCAAGAAAGTCATCGGCGAGCATCCCGGCATCTACCTCAGATCACGGCGGGAAGATCGCGTGCTCGGCATCCAGTAGCGGGTTGAGACGTTCGAGCAAAAGGCTGAGACGCGGCGTTATAGAACGAATATCGCCCGCGCCGCAGAATCGCCCCATCCCCAATACCGAAAGATCGTGATGAGCAGACTTCCCTTGCAGACAGCGGAAACCGCACCGGCCGCAGCCCTTCCTTTCATCCAGCGCATCATCGCCAACAGCGGCTATCTGCCGAATCTGGGGGCGGTGCTGGCCAATACGCCGGTGGCGCTGGAAACGTATCTGACCGTCGGCGAGATCAATGGCCGGGGCAGTCTGAGTCTGGCCGAACGCGAAATCATCCAGATCACGGCGGCCAGCATTCACGGTTGCGAATTCTGCGTGTCCGGCCATAGCGCCTTGTCGCTGAAAAAAGCGGGGCTGGAGCGGGCGGAGGTGATCGCCTTGCAGCATCGCGCCAAGACCGGGAATGCGCGCTACGACGCGCTGGTGGATCTCACCCGTGCCGTGATCGTCAGCCGTGGCAATGTGGCCGACGGCGAATTGCAGGCTTTCCTCGATGCGGGCTATGCGCCGACGCAAGTGCTGGAAGTGGTGCTGGGGGTCAGTCTGGCCACGCTGTGCAACTTCACCAACAATCTTGCCCGCAGCGATATCAACCCGGAACTTCAGCCGTTCCGTCCCGGCGTTTTGCAGGCATGAGCGCGCCATCGATCACCCGCCAGCAAGGGCTGGCATGGTTCGGCCAGCACGCTGCGGCACTGGATGCGGGCACCGGCTACGCGGACGATCTGCTGACGGAACTGGGACGGCAGGGTCTGTTGCGTATCGGCGTGCCGGAAGAATATGGCGGCAGCGGCGGCTCACTGGCGCATGCCATCGAAGCCATCGCCGAGGTGGCAGAGCATTCCCTGACGGCGGCCTTCGTATTCTGGGGGCAACGTACTTTCATCCAGTATCTGCTCGATACGCCGAACGCCGCATTGCGCACGCGCTGGTTGCCGCAACTGCTGAGCGGCGAGTTGGCCGGTGCGACCGGCCTGTCGAACGCGATGAAATATCTTTCCGGCATCGAATCCTTGCAGATCAAGGCAACGCCGCAGGGCGAAGGTTGGCGACTGGAAGGACACTTGCCCTGGGTCACCAATCTGCGCCGGAGCGGATTCATCGTGGCTGCCGCCGTGGAACACGCGGACGGCTCGGCATCCATCGTCGCCATTCCCCACGATCTGCCGGGCTTCACACGCAGCGATGATCTCGACCTGGTGGCGTTGCGCGGCAGCAATACCGCCGCGCTCAATGTCAGCTCGGTCGACATCACAGCCGAGCACATCATCCATGAGGACGCGCGCAATTTCTGTCCGCGCGTGCGGCCGTCTTTCCTCGGCTTGCAACTGGGCATGTCTATCGGGCTGGCGCGCGTCAGTTTGCGCGTGGCGGAAGAGCAGGCACGGGGCGCGCACGGCGCGGTATTGCCCAGCGTGCATGAATTGCGCGCCGAACTGGAGAAGCTCGCTGCGGAACTGTATGCCGGGCTGGGCGAGGGCCGTTACACCGGAGATGCCTCGTCCTTGTTCCGCATCCGCATACGTCTGGCCGAAATCGTGCAGGACGCGCTGAGTACCGAGCTGGATGCCACCGGCGGGCGCGCCTATCTGCGCGGACGGGGAGACGATTTCGTCCGACGCTGGCATGAAGCGGCCTTCATTCCGGTGGTCACGCCGAGTCTGTCGCAACTGCGCGGCGAACTGGCGCGCCATCACGGCGGCACGGCGACGTAAAGGAACCGGATGTGACGACCGATCCCGTTCTGCAAGCCAACGACCTCAGTTTCAGCCATGTCGGTCGTATCGCGCCGACTTTTGAAAGCGTCAGTTTGCGCGTGGCAAGGGGCGAGATCGTCGCATTGCTGGGTGAATCCGGTTGCGGCAAATCCTCGCTGCTGAGCGTGCTGTCCGGCCTTGCCCGGCCGCGCTCGGGCAGTGTGTCGTTCAATGACCGTCACGTGCTTGCCACGCCACACGGCATCTCGGTCGTATTCCAGGACCCCTGTCTGCTGCCCTGGCTGTCGGTCGCGGCGAATGCCGGTTTGGGGCTGGATTTCAACAGCATGGGTTTGAACAAGGCCGAGCGCGACAGCAGAGTGGCAAGTGCGCTGGCCGAAGTCGGCTTGTCGACCGACACCACGCTGTATCCGGAACAGCTTTCCGGCGGCATGGCGCAACGCGTGGCGCTGGCCAGAGCCTTGGCGCGTCAGCCCGAGCTGATCTTTCTGGATGAGCCGTTCTCGGCGCTGGATGCGCTCACGCGCGAGGATATGCAGTCGCTGCTGGTGCAGCTGGTGCACAAACATGGCAGCTCGGCCATCATCGTGACGCACGACATCGACGAAGCGCTGCGCGTGTCGGACCGCATCCTGCTGATGGGCGGCGCGCCTGCGGGGATCGTCGGCGAATGGCAGCTGACTGCGGTGTTAGGCGAGGTGCCGCGCAAACGTTACACCCCGGCATCGTTGCAGCTGCGCGACGAGATCATAGCCGCGCTGTCTTCCGATCCCACGCCGGTCGCGGAAAACGCGCCGGCGGCTTTTATAGTTTCCGACTCGTTCACTACGCATCACACAATGGAGGAATCATCATGAGTTATCAGTTGGACCGTTCCCGCCGCGAGTTTCTGCGACTCTCCGCCCTGTTGACCGCCGCGGCCGCCTTGCCTGCCTGGGCCGCCCCCGCGGACGATGCCGTGCGCATCGGCTACCTGCCCATCACCGACAGTTCGCCCTTGCTGGTGGCGCATGCCAACAAGTTGTTCGAGGCCGAAGGGCTGCACGCGGAGCGCCCGCGTTTGTTCCGCTCCTGGTCGCAATTGGTCGAGGCGTTCATGGCCGGTCAGGTCAATGTCGTGCATGTGTTGTCGCCGATCACCGTCTGGGCCAGATACGGGTCTAAATTCCCGGCGCGCATCACCGCATGGAATCACACCGCAGGCTCGGCCCTGACCGTGGCCCCCTCGATCGATTCGGTGAAGGATCTGGGCGGTAAGAAAGTCGCCGTGCCTTTCTGGTATTCCATCCACAACGTGGTGTTGCAGAAACTGCTGCGCGACGCGGGACTCACTGCGGTCACCAAACCCAAGGAGAACTTGCAGGCGAACGAGGTCGCGCTTGTGGTCATGGCACCGCCCGATATGGGGCAGGCGCTGGCCAACGGTTCGATAGCGGGCTTCATCGTCGCCGAGCCGTTCAATGCGGCGGCGGAGACACAGGGCATCGGCAAGATATTGCGTTTCACCGGCGATGTCTGGAGCGACCATGCATGCTGCGTCGTGTTCCAGCATCAGCACGATCTGGATACGCGCCCGGAATGGTCGCAAAAAGTAGTGAACGCCATCGTCAAGTCGCAGCACTGGATGCGCGATCACCGGCAGGAAACAGCGGCGCTGCTCGCGCGCACTGCGGAAGGCAAGTACACCCCGTTCCCGCAAGCCGTGCTCGAACGTGTGCTCGTTCCCAGCGCGGAACGGGACGCGCAATACCTTGCCAGCGGTGCCAATCAGCACGCGCAATGGAACCGCGAGCGTATCGGCTTCCAGCCGTATCCGTTCCCGTCCTACACCGAGGCGCTGATCAAGGAGCTGAAACATACGACGGTCGAAGGCGACAATAACTTCCTTGCCGCACTCGATCCGGCCTTCGTGGCCAAGGATCTGGTGGATGACCGCTTCGTGCGCAAAGCCATCGAGTCGGTGGGCGGTCTGCAAGCCTTCGGTCTGAAGCCGTCGTGGCAGCGCAGCGAACGCATCGAGGTTTGACAAGAGTGAACGGACTGCGTCGCTGGGCCTTGCCGCTGATCCTGCCCTTGCTGGCGCTGGCCCTGTGGTGGGTCGGCACGGGCGAACTGTTCGGCGCATCGCCGATGGCAAAACGCTTCTCGCCGCAGGAGACATTGCTTGCGGCGCAAGCCTTGCTCGACAACCGGGAATTGCTGACGCACAGCGCCGAGAGTCTGCGCCGGGTCGGCATCGGATTGTTGCTGGCGCTGTTGATCGGCGTACCGGTCGGCTTGCTGGTGGGCGTGTCCGCCGACTTCGAGCGCGGCACGACGCCGTCGTTCCAGTTCATGCGCATGGTCTCGCCGCTTTCGCTGATGCCGCTGGCCGTGATGTTGCTGGGCATCGGCGATGCGCCGGTGTATTTCCTGCTCGCCTTCGCCGCCGTGTGGCCGATCATTCTGAGCGTGGCATCCGGTGTGGCCGCGATAGACCCGCGCTGGCTCAGGCTGGCGCACAGCCTGTCCGCCAATCGCTACGAGATACTGCGCAGCATCATATTGCCGGCTATCGTCAGCCATCTGCTGGTCGGCGTGCGTCTGGCCATCGGTCTGGTGTGGATCGTGCTCGTGCCGGCCGAGATGCTGGGTGTGCAAGCGGGGCTGGGCTATTTCATTCTCGACACGCGTGATCGCCTGGCCTATGGCGAGCTGATGGTGGCCATTCTCTATATCGGCCTGCTCGGTTACTTGCTGGACAGCGGCGCACGCTGGCTGCACCGACGCTGGTCACACCGCCGCTAAGGACGCGCTGATTAATTCGTCATACCGGCGAAGGCCGGTATCCAGTGCCTTTATTTAACAGGGTTCCGGACTGCGCCGGAACGACAAAACTGAAAAATTCAGCGCGTCCCAAAGCAGTTCATCGTTCAAAGCTGTAGGGGTGACTTTCCTGCGAGGACAAAAAAAAGGGCATCCGCAATGGATGCCCTTGGCTAGGGAGAGGAGAGATATGAAAGTAGCCAACCTTCATGCCTTCATCTTAGCCAAGCATTCCTGATTCGCTAACCATTTAGTTGTGCGTTGCTTATCCGTATTTCACATAAGGCAGCCTCCGGCCGGTACAGCAGAAATCCTGCAAAGGTTATGCGTATTTCTTGGTTCGTATTTCATCGCGCCGTTCCTATAGTTCTGTCACGCAACACATTTCAGGAGCGGACATGACTTCATTGATCGAACGACTGCGGGGACTTTTTCCCGGCAAGAACACCAAGGAGAACACAGTGACTGACGCACAGAAGAAATTCGGATTCAACACACGCCAACTGCATGCCGGTTACCAGCCGGACGAGACGGGCAGCCGTGCCGTGCCTATCCACCAGACCACCAGCTACCAGTTCCGCAACACGGAGCATGCGGCCAATCTGTTCGCGCTGAAGGAGTTGGGCAACATCTACACGCGCCTCAACAACCCGACCAACGATGTATTGGAACAACGCATCGCCGATCTTGAAGGTGGTGCAGCGGGATTGGCAGCCGCATCCGGCCATGCGGCGCAGGCGCAGGCCATCTTCACTTTGGCGAACGCGGGCGACCATATCGTTTCCTCCAGCCGTTTGTATGGCGGAACCTATAACCAGTTTGCCTACACTCTGCCCAAGCTGGGCATCGAAGTCACCTTCGTCGATCCGTCCGACCCGTCCGCGTTCGAGAAAGCGATCCGCCCCAACACCAAAATCATTTACGGCGAATCGCTGGGCAACCCGGACATCAGCGTGTTCCCCATCGAAGAAGTCGCGGCCATCGCCAAGAAGCACGGCATCCCGCTGCTGATCGACAACACGCTGGCGACACCGTATCTGTTCCGCCCGCTCGAATGGGGCGCGAACATCGTGGTGGAAAGCACCACCAAATTCATCGGCGGCCACGGCACCAGCATCGGCGGCGTGATCGTGGACGGCAACAACTTCGACTGGACCAACCCGCGCTTCAAGAATTTCAACGAACCCGACCCTTCCTATCACGGCCTGGTGTATTCCTCGCTGAAAGGAGCTGGTCTGCCGCCATTCATCATCAAGGCGCGCGTGCATGTGCTGCGCGACATCGGCGCATCGCAATCGCCGTTCAACAGCTGGCAGACGCTGCAAGGGTTGGAAACACTCTCGCTGCGCATTGATCGCCATGTGCAGAACGCACAAGCGGTGGCCGAGTTCCTGGAGAAACATCCGAAAGTCACCTGGGTGAAGTACCCCGGCTTGAAGAGCCACCCCGACCACGAGCGCGCCAAGAAATACTTCCCCAAGGGCGCGGGTGCCGTGCTGGGCTTCGGCGTCAAAGGCGGCGCGGAAGCGGGCAGGAAATTCATCGACAGCCTGCAACTGTTCAGCCATGTGGCCAACGTCGGCGATGCCAAGAGTCTGGCGATCCACCCGGCCAGCACCACGCACAGCCAGTTGACGCCCGAGCAGCAAGCGACTGCCGGTGTCAGCCCGGACTTCGTGCGCCTCTCCGTGGGCATCGAGGACATCGAAGACATCCTGTGGGATCTGGAACAGGCGCTGAACGCGGCTTGATGAAAAACAGGTAGGGCGCAATAACCAACGGGCATTGCGCCGGATGAAATCCATACGGCGCAATGCGCTGCGCTTATTGCGCCCTTCCAGGAACGCCATGCCTATCAAGATTCCCAAAACGCTCCCCGCCAACGCCATCCTGCAAAGCGAGAACGTGTTCGTCATCGACGATGAGCGGGCATTGCATCAGGACATTCGCACCTTGCGTGTCGCCATCCTCAACCTGATGCCGACCAAGATTGCGACGGAGACGCAGTTGCTGCGCCTGCTCGGCAACACGCCGTTGCAGGTGGATGTGACGTTGTTGCATACCGCCACGCACGAGGCGAAGAACACCGATGCCGAGCATCTGTTGAATCACTACGCCTCGATCGATGAGGTGCAGGATCGATATTTCGACGGTCTTGTCATCACCGGCGCGCCGGTGGAGCAACTGGCATTCCACGAGGTGGATTATTGGCCGGAACTGGTGCGGATACTGGATTGGGCGGAAACCCACGTCACCTCCACGCTGAACATCTGCTGGGGCGCGCAGGCTGCCTTGCAGCATCGTTACGGCATCCCGAAATATCAATTGCCCCACAAGATGTTCGGCATCTTCGAACATCGCAAACTGGTCAGCGATGAACCTCTGCTGCGCGGCTTCGACGATGTGTTCCATGCGCCGCACTCGCGCCATACCGAGATACGTCGTGCAGACATCGAACTGGTACCCGAGCTGCGCATCCTTGCCGAATCGGACGAGGCCGGTGTGCACATCGTCGCCGACCGCAACGGCAAACACCTCTATGTCACCGGCCATCCCGAGTACGACCCGCTGACTTTGCGCGGTGAATACGAGCGCGATTACCTGCTCGCGCTGCCCATCGCCATCCCCAGGCACTATTTCCGGGATGACGATCCCACGCAGCTCCCGCATGTGCGCTGGCGCGGACATGCCAACCTGTTGTTTTCCAACTGGCTCAATTACTACGTGTATCAGGTGACGCCATTTGAATATGGAGAAGCGCAATGAGCGACTACTGCACCACCCTGATCGTTCCCGGCCTGCATGGCAGCGGCCCCGACCACTGGCAGACCTGGTGGCAGGCGCGTGATCGCAATGCATGTCGCATCGAACTTGACGATTGGGAGCGTCCCGATCTGGCGCGCTGGTCCGACAGCCTGCGCGCGGAGTTGCGCTTGTCACGGGGCGATGTATGGATCGTGGCGCACAGCTTCGGCTGCCTGGCCGCCCTCAACGTGGCACAGGAAGACGGCTTCCGCATCGGCGGTCTATTCCTGGTCGGCGCGGCGGACCCGGACAAGTTCGGCGTTGCCGCCCAGCTTCCGGAACGACTCGACATTCCCAGTGTGCTGGTCGGCAGCCGCACCGATCCCTGGCTGGACTTCGGCAAGACACGACGCTGGGCGGCGCGCCTGGGCAGTCGCTTCGTCGATCTTGGCGATGCCGGTCACATCAATACCGAATCCGGCTTCGGCCCATGGCAGGCGGGTTTCGATCTTTTCGCCGACTTCAGGCGCGAGGTGGAGATCGCGCGCCTGAGTGAGGCGCTTATCTGAAAACGCGCAAAGGATATGAGAAATGCTTGGTTCGAAATCCTGAATGATGGCTATAGACTGTATTCGAGCATAACGGTCATGGCTAGTTAGTCAGCCCTGATAATAAAACTCGCCATGCCCGTTTCCCCCTATCCAACTTTCCCCCGCAAGCGGGAGAAAGGGCAAACGTCTCGCTACGCGAGTTTCAAGTTAACGATGGAGTAGAGAAATGAGCATTTCCATACGCGAAATAGATTCTGAAAGCGTCAGGACAGTCCTGCAACGACCGGTGAGCGAGGCTCCCGCGCATATCGTATTGGCGCGGGCACGCGAGGCGGCGGAGGGTTCCGGCTATGCCGGTGACGTGACCGCCCCGCAGGCGTGGGCGCTGTTCTCCAGCGGCATCGCGGATCTGGTGGATGTGCGCACGCGGAGCGAACTGGAAAGCGTGGGTCGCGTGCCCAAGGCCGGGCATGTGGAATGGTTGCGCGACGAGGATAGGCGGCAGAACCCGCGCTTTCTGGCTGAGTTGGAGGCCAAGGTCGGCAAGGACGATGTGGTGCTGCTGTTGTGCCGTAGCGGCAAGCGCTCCGTGGCGGCGGCTCAGGCAGCGACATTGGCCGGGTTCAAGAACGTGTTTAACGTGCTGGAAGGGTTTGAAGGCGATGGCGGTGCGCAACAAGGCTGGCTGAAACATGGCCTGCCTTCCATTCTGGATTGATTGATATTTCATAAGACAAAAGGAAAAGATGATGAGCCACTTGTTTGCAGACAATTCCCGATCCATCGGCAATACGCCGCTGATCAAACTCAACCGCATCCTCGATGGCGCGCAAGCCACGGTGCTGGCCAAGATCGAAGGGCGTAATCCCGCTTACTCGGTGAAGGATCGTATCGGGGTGGCGCTGATCGACGATGCCGAGAAGCGCGGTCAGCTGGGGGCGGGCAAGGAGCTCGTCGAGCCGACCAGCGGCAACACCGGCATCGCGCTGGCCTTCGTCGCGGCGGCGCGCGGCATTCCGCTGACGCTGACCATGCCGGAAACGATGAGCGTTGAGCGGCGCAAGCTGCTGGTCGCGCTGGGCGCAAAGCTGGTGCTGACCGAGGGGCCGAAAGGCATGGGCGGCGCGATCGCCAAAGCCAAAGAGATCGCCGAGTCCGATGCTAAATATGTGCTGCTGCAGCAGTTCGAGAACCCGGCCAATCCGGCGATACACGAAGCCACCACCGGCCCGGAGATCTGGGAGGCAACCGACGGCAAGATCGATATCTTCGTGTCCGGCGTCGGCACCGGCGGCACCATTACCGGGGTGTCGCGCTATATCAAGAACACGAAAGGCAAGGCGATCCGTTCGGTCGCGGTCGAGCCTGCGGGCAGTCCCATCCTGACGCAGAAGCGTAACGGCGAAGAACTCAAGCCCGCGCCCCACAAGATACAGGGCATCGGTGCCGGATTTGTGCCCGGTGTGCTGGATCTTGCGCTGGTGGACGACATCGAGCTGGTGACGAATGAAGCGGCGGTGGAATACGCACGCCGACTGGCGCGCGAGGAGGGCATCCTGTCCGGCATCTCCTGCGGTGCGGCAGTGGCGGTCGCGGCCCGTCTGGCGCAACGCCCGGAGAATGCGGGCAAGACCATCGTCGTCATCCTGCCCGATTCGGGCGAGCGCTACCTGAGCTCGGTCCTGTTCGAAGGCATCTTCGACGCGAGCGGGTTGCCGGTGTGAAACCGATGGATGCCATGGTTGCGCAGCCCAACTGGGGACTGGAGTTCGTCGTCGCCGACTTGCGCGAGGCGCGCCGCCGCTGGCGCGAATCCTGCGCGCGCAACCACGAATGCGGCGGGCGCGAGTTGCCCGCCCCGGAGCAGATTCGCGACATCGTGGACGGGCTGCGCGGTGCATTGTTCCCGATGCGTCTCGGTCCGCCCGATCTGCGCCAGGAAAGCGAAGATTTCTACGTGGCGCACACGCTGGATAGCGCGTTGCACGCCTTGCATCAGCAGGTGTTGCTGGAGTTGCATTACACCGCGCGCCAACTGGCAAAAGAACCGCATAACGACATCGAAGCGCGCGCGCAGCACATCGTGCGCACGTTTGCGGCGGGCTTGGCCGAAGTGCGCAGCCTGCTGGATACCGACGTGCGCGCCGCCTACAACGGCGACCCGGCGGCGCACAGCGTGGACGAGATCCTGCTGTGCTATCCCGGCACGCAGGCGATCATCCATCACCGTCTGGCGCATGTGCTGCACGGTCTCGGCGCGTCGATGATCGCGCGCATCATCGCCGAGCTGGCGCATTCCGATACCGGCATCGACATCCATCCCGGTGCGCGCATCGGCTCCGGCTTTTTCATCGACCACGGCACCGGCGTGGTGATCGGCGAGACCGCCATCATCGGCGAACGCGTGCGCATTTATCAGGCGGTGACGCTGGGCGCGAAGCGCTTCAACGTGGGCGAAGACGGCGTGCTGGAGAAAGGCGCGCCGCGCCACCCCATCCTCGAAGACGACGTGGTGGTGTATGCCGGGGCGACCATCCTGGGGCGCATAACCATCGGCAAGGGTTCCAGCATCGGCGGCAATGTGTGGCTCACGCGCAGCGTGCCGCCGGGTAGCGTGATCACCCAGGCGAGTTCGCAGCACGAAGTCGCCGGAGGCAAAGCATGACCATCAAGCAGTTCGCATTGGTGCTGCGCCAGTTGCGCGAAGAGCGCGGCTGGTCGCAGGAGCAACTGGCCGAGCGCGCCGATTTGAATCGTTCTTATCTGGGCGAGGTCGAGCGGGGGCGGGCGGTGCCATCCATCGTGACTGTCGCCAAGCTGGCGGAAGCATTGGGAATACAGCTGTCTTCGTTCATCGCGCGCTGCGAGCATGTTTGATTTTGGTGGCTATAGCAGGTTGAACCACCCTTCAATCTCGCCGACCATCACTTAGCTTTTTTTCAGCTAACTTTAGCAATAAAATTCACAAGGAGTGCACCATGGCTGTAGAACAAAAAGACCAATTGGCATTGAGCGATGTCGCCGCGCGCACGCTGGCGAATGCCACCAAGACCGTCCCGCAACTTCCCATCATCACGCCGCGCTGGCTACCGCAACTGCTGGGCTGGGTTCCATTGGAAGCCGGTATCTACCGTGTCAACAAGGTGAAAGATGCCTCGCGCGTGACCGTGTCCTGCTCGCAACGCGACGAACGCGAATTGCCGCAAACCTTTGTGGACTACGAAGAGTGGGGTCGCGAGTACATGTTGAGCGCGGTGAACACGGTGGTGGATGTGCATACCCGCGTGTCCGACCTGTACAGCAGCCCGCACAACCAGATCAAGGAACAACTGCGCCTGACCATCGAGACGGTGAAAGAGCGTCAGGAAAACGAGCTGATCAACAACAAGGAATACGGCTTGCTCAACAACGTGGCCGATAGCCAGCGCATCAAGACGCGCACCGGCGCACCGACCCCGGACGACCTGGACGAACTGATTACCAAGGTGTGGAAAGAACCGGGCTTCTTCCTCGCGCACCCGCTGGCCATCGCCGCCTTCGGCCGCGAATGCACCCGTCGCGGCGTGCCGCCGCCCACCGTTACCATCTCCGGTTCGCCGTTCCTCACCTGGCGCGGCATCCCGCTGATCCCGTCGGATAAGGTGCCGGTGGTGAAAGGCAAGAGCAGCATCATCCTGTTGCGCACCGGTGAGAGCCGTCAGGGCGTGGTCGGCTTGTATCAACCGAACCTGCCGGGTGAACAGAGCATGGGGCTGTCGGTACGTTTCATGGGTATCGACCGTCGCGCCATCGCGTCTTACCTGATCTCGCTGTACTGCTCACTCGCTGTGCTGACCGACGACGCGCTTGCCGTGCTCGAAGACGTCGAAGTGGGTAAGTACCATGAGTACAAGTAATCAAGCCATTCCAGACAGCATCCCGGATATCAGCGCTGCCAGCATCCCCGCCCACGGCGATGTCAGCGCGCTGACGGGCGGGCAGGGCTTTGTGCCGGATGTGGCGCTGATCGAACGCCTGGCGAACGAACTGTTCGCGGGCGTGCCGGGCGCGTTGTCCGGCGCGACGCCTTCGCTGGGTTCAGCGGTACCGCCGCGCACTGCCGATCTGGCGATTCCGCTGGTGGGCAATGATCCGCTCGACCTGCATCTGGAAACCCAAAGCTACGCAACGCCGCAACTGCCACTTAGCCATGCGTGGGCACCCGGCGCGGATCTGGTATTGCCGGAGCTGGATTCCGGCTATCAGGGCGAGGCAGTGCTGCGCGACTTGCTGGATGACAACGCCAAGGAACATCCGAAAATGACGGGAGCGACCCTGTATTTTCTGGATGAATCCGCGCGCTTCAACAGCAAGCCTGCCCAAGCCGATGCGCCGCAAGTCTCGTCGCTGAGCCAGGGCAATGTAGGTCAGATCGCCACGTCCGGCCATCCCGCTTTCGACGTGCTGGCCGTGCGCCGCGATTTTCCCATCCTCAAAGAACTGGTGAACGGTCGTCCGCTGGCATGGTTGGACAACGCTGCCACCACGCAGAAGCCGCAGTCGGTGATCGACCGCTTGTCTTACTTCTACGAGCACGAGAACTCCAACATCCACCGCGCCGCGCATGAACTCGCCGCACGCGCCACCGATGCCTACGAAGGCGCGCGCGATAAGGTCGCGAACTTCATCAACGCCAGCTCCAGCGACGAGATCATCTTCGTGCGCGGCACCACCGAAGCGATCAATCTGGTGGCGAAGTCTTGGGGCAAGAAGCACATCGGCGAAGGCGACGAGATCCTCATCACGCATCTGGAACACCACGCCAACATCGTGCCCTGGCAGATGCTGTGCGCCGAAACGGGTGCGGTGCTGCGCGTGGCACCGGTGGATGAAGACGGCCAAGTATTGCTGAACGAGTATGAACGCCTGCTCAATGGACGCACCAAGCTGGTGTCGTTCACGCAAGTCTCCAACGCGCTCGGCACGGTGACACCCGCCAAGCAGATGATCGAAATGGCGCACCGCTACGGCGCGAAAGTGCTGCTGGACGGTGCACAGTCCGTCTCGCACCTGCGTGCCGACGTGCAAACCATCGACTGCGATTTCTTCGTCTTCTCCGGCCACAAAGTGTTCGGCCCCACCGGCATCGGCGCGCTCTACGGCAAGCCGGAAGTGCTGGCGGATATGCCCGCATGGCAGGGCGGCGGCAACATGATCGAGGATGTCACCTTCGAGAAGACCCGTTACCACCCGGCACCCAACAAGTTCGAGGCAGGCACCGGCAACATCGCCGATGCGGTCGGTCTGGGGGCGGCGATCGACTACGTGCAGAAAATCGGCATCGACAACATCGCACGCTACGAGCACGAGCTGCTGGTGTATGCGATGAAAGAACTGCGTAGCGTCCCCGGCCTGCGCCTCATCGGCACCGCGCCGGACAAGACCAGCGTGCTGTCTTTCGTGCTGGACGGTTATCAGACTACCGAGGTGGGCGAAGCATTAAACCGCGAAGGCATCGCCGTGCGCACCGGGCACCACTGTGCACAACCGATCCTGCGTCGTTTCGGACTGGAAGCGACCGTGCGTCCCTCGCTGGCGTTCTACAACACGCACGAGGAGATCGATCGCCTGGTGGGAGTAGTGAGGCAGTTGGCGCGGAAGTAATTGCAGTCGCTAGCAGGTAGTCGTTAGCAAAAGCCCCGGCAGAGTTTGTCGGGGCTTATTCCTTTTTGTGCTAACTAATGCACTATTCATTATTTCCGCGACTATTGCTGCTTCTATAGACTCGCCGCTTATCCAATATCAGGAATAAGCGATGTCCAGTTTCAAAGCTCACAGTGTCTTACCCGGCTTCAATCTGGCGCTGGGTTTCACGCTGCTTTATCTCTCTCTGATCGTGCTGATCCCGCTGTCGGCGCTGTTCGTGAACACGGCGAGCCTCGGCTTTGGCGGGTTCTGGGACGTGGTCACGGGCGACCGCGTGCTGGCTTCGCTCAAGGTGACTTTCCTCACCTCGTTTGCGGCGGCGGTGGCGAATGCTTTCTTCGGGCTGGTGGTGGCCTGGGTGCTGGTGCGTTACAGCTTTCCCGGCAAGCGCATCATCGATGCGCTGGTCGATCTGCCGTTCGCCTTGCCCACCGCCGTGGCCGGCATCGTACTGGCCACGCTGTATGCGCCCAACGGTTGGCTCGGCCAGTATTTCGCCGAGCTGGGCATCAAAATCGCCTATACCCCGCTCGGCATCGTGGTCGCGCTGACTTTCATCGGCCTGCCGTTCGTAGTGCGCACGGTGCAACCGGTGCTCGAAGACGTGGAGGCGGAAGTGGAAGAGGCCGCAGCCAGTCTGGGCGCGGGGCGCTGGGACGTGTTCCGCCGTGTGATCTTTCCGGCCGTCGCGCCCGCCTTGCTGACCGGTTTCTCGCTGGCCTTCGCGCGCGCCATCGGCGAGTACGGTTCGGTGATCTTCATTGCCGGCAACATGCCTTACATCTCGGAGATCACGCCGTTGCTGATCATCGCCAAGCTGGAGCAATACGACTACGCCGGCGCTACGGCCATCGCACTGGCGATGCTGCTGATCTCGTTCGCTTTGCTGCTGGCGATCAACGGTTTGCAGTGGTGGAGTTCGCGTAGAGGAGCACGATGATGGCTACACAACAAAGAAGGATCTCCACCCGTGAATCTAAAGGCATCACCCTGCTGCTGATCGGCATCGCGCTGGGTTATTTGTTCCTGTTCCTCGGCCTGCCGCTGATCGCGGTGTTCGTCGAGGCTCTGAGCAAGGGCTGGGACTTGTATTGGCAAGCCCTGGTGGAGCCGGATGCCTTGTCGGCGGTCAGGCTGACACTGCTGGTGGCGGCCATCGCGGTGCCTGCCAATCTGGTGTTCGGCATCGCGGCGTCGTGGGCCATCGCCAAGTTCGAGTTCAAGGGCAAGAGCCTGCTGATCACTTTCATCGATCTGCCGTTCGCGGTGAGTCCGGTGGTGTCCGGGCTGATCTATGTGCTGCTGTTCGGCGCGCAGGGCTGGCTCGGGCCGTGGCTGCAGGCACATGACATCAAGCTGATCTTCGCCGTGCCGGGCATCGTGCTGGCGACCATCTTCGTCACTTTCCCGTTCATCGCGCGCGAACTGATCCCGCTGATGCAGGCGCAAGGCAAGGAAGAGGAGGAGGCAGCGGTGTCGCTGGGGGCCACCGGCTGGCAGACCTTCTGGCGCGTGACCCTGCCCAACATCAAGTGGGGGCTGCTGTACGGCGTGATCCTGTGCAATGCGCGGGCGATGGGCGAATTCGGCGCGGTGTCGGTGGTGTCCGGCCACATCCGCGGCATGACCACCACCATGCCCTTGCATGTCGAGATCACCTATAACGAATACAACTTTGTCGCGGCCTTCGCCGTGGCCTCGCTGCTGGCTTTGCTGGCGCTGGTGACACTGGGCATCAAGTCGCTGGTGGAATGGCAGGCCAAACGGTCGGGCGAACCTTTGCATGGAGCACACTAAATGAGCATAAGCATCCAAAACCTGAACAAGCAATTCGGCACCTACAAGGCACTGGACAACATCAATCTGGAAGTGAATAGCGGCGAGCTGCTGGCGCTACTGGGGCCATCGGGCTGCGGCAAAACCACGCTGCTGCGCATCATCGGCGGTATGGAGCTGGCCGATTTCGGCAAGCTGCTGTTCAACGGCGAAGATGTCGAGCAGCGCGATGCGCGCGAGCGCAATGTCGGTTTCGTGTTCCAGCACTACGCCCTGTTCCGCCACATGACCGTATTCGAGAACGTCGCCTTCGGCCTGCGCGTGAAGCCCAAGAAGGAACGTCCGAACGAAGCGGAGATAAAACGCCGTGTGCATGAGTTGTTGAGCCTGGTGCAACTTGACTGGCTGCATGACCGCTATCCGGCACAGCTTTCCGGTGGGCAGCGTCAGCGCATCGCTTTGGCACGTGCGCTCGCTGTCGAGCCTAAGATATTGTTGCTGGACGAGCCGTTCGGGGCACTTGATGCACAGGTGCGCAAGGAACTGCGTCGCTGGTTACGTCGCTTGCATGACGAACTGCATATCACCAGCGTGTTCGTCACCCACGATCAGGAAGAAGCGCTGGAAGTGGCCGACCGCGTGGTGGTGATGAACAAGGGCGTGATCGAACAGGTCGGCACGCCGGACGAGGTGTATGCCGCGCCGGCCACGTCGTTCGTCTATCAGTTCATCGGCAACGTGAACCTGTTCCACAGTCGCGACCATGCGCCATGGACTAGCGAACATGGCGATGTGGTCGCCTATGTACGTCCGCACGACATCGACATCAGCACCACGCGGCAGGACGAGACTTCACTACCGGTGGAGGTGAAACTGGTGCGTGCCATCGGTTCCATCGTGCGGGTGGAAGTGGCGGCGGACGGCAGCAGCGAGTTCATTGAGATCGAGTTGTCGCGTGAACGCTTCGATGCCGCACCTCTGGCAAATGGCGACAGAGTATTCATTCGCCCGCGTCAGTTCCGTGTATTCGAAGAAGCCTCCGCAGCATGAACTTCCAGCAACTCAGGATCATCCGCGAAGCGGCGCGCCGCAACTTCAATCTCACCGAAGTAGGCAATGCGCTGTTCACCTCGCAGTCCGGCGTATCCAAGCACATCAAGGACCTTGAGGATGAACTGGGGGTGGAACTGTTTGTGCGCAAGGGCAAGCGTCTGCTGGGGCTGACCGAACCGGGCGAGGAATTGCTGGTGATCGTGGAGCGCATCCTGCTCGATTCCAACAACATCAAGAATCTGGTGGAGCAATACAGCAAGCGCGACGAAGGCCAGCTCACCGTGGTCGCCACGCACACGCAGGCGCGTTATGCGCTGCCGCAAGTGGTGCATGAGTTCAAAAAGAGTTTTCCAAAAGTGCATCTCAAGCTGCACCAGGCCGGTCCGGACGAGATCGTTTCCATGCTGTTGTCGGGCGAGGCCGATATCGGCGTGGCGACCGAGGCGCTGGGCGAGGTGGTCAAACTGGATTCATTTCCTTATTACACTTGGCATCACGCGGTCGTGGTACCCAAAGGGCATCCGCTGTCCAAGCTGCAGGCGATTACGTTGAAAGACATCGCCGCCTATCCCCTCGTGACCTATCACGAGGGGCTGACCGGTCGTGCCAAGATAGACCGGGCGTTTGCCGAGGCCGGCCTCAACCCCGATATCGTGATGTCGGCATTGGATGCGGATGTGATCAAGACCTACGTGGAGCTGGGGATGGGGATCGGCATCATGGCTTCCATGGCTTTCAGTCCGGCCAAAGACGGCGATTTGCAATTGCTCGAATGCGAACAATTCTTTGGGGCGAACACCACCTACATCGCTTTGCGTCGCGGACACTATTTGCGCAGCTTCGCCTACCGGTTCATCGAACTGTGTTCCTCCAGACTCGATGAAAAAACGGTCAGGGCGGGGCTGGCTCTGGAATGTCCGGAATGATGAATGCAAAAGGCCGCCGACTTTGCAGTCGGCGGCCTTTTTGTTTGTGCTGCAGGATTACTTCAGCTTCTCGATGCCCAGCATCTTCATGATGCTGCCTTCGTAGAACGGTTCGGTGGTGCCTTTCTTCATCTTGCGGATGAAGTATTTCTCGAACGCGACCTTGGCGAGGTGTACCCATTTGCCTTCGGAGAACCAGTTCACGTTGCGTGGCGGGATCTGCGGGATGGCGACGAATGCGACGCCGCTCTCGCCAAAGTCGGCCAGACATACCGCGTTCCAGGTGGCTTCTTTGTCCGCGGGCTGGTTGGTAAGGTCGGCCTTGATGTTGTGCGCGGTGGCGGTGACCATGGATTCGATCATGTAGCCGGTCTTGGGGGTACCGACCGGAACCGGTGTCGGCTCCACCGGCGGGATGGCCACGCATACGCCGACAGCGAATACGTTTTTGTATTTCGCGTTGCGCTGGTGCTTGTCCACGGTGATGAAGCCGCGCGGGTTGGTCAGGCCTTCCAGGCCGGACACGGCGTCGATACCTTTGAAGGCCGGCAGCATCATGCTGTACTTGAAGGGCAGCTCGTGCTTTTGTTTTTCCTGTCCCATGTCGTCATGTTCGGTGACGTACATCTTGCCGTCCTCGACCTTGGTGACCCTGGCATTGCAGATCCACTTGATGTGTTTGTCGCGCATGGCGGATTCCATGATGCCTTTGGAGTCGCCGACACCGCCCAGACCGAGGTGGCCGATGTAGGGCTCGGAAGTGACGAATGTCATCGGGACCTTGTTGCGGATCTTGCGCTTGCGCAGGTCCGTTTCCATGATGAATGCGTATTCGTATGCCGGGCCGAAGCAGGATGCACCTTGCACGGCGCCGACCACGATGGGACCGGGATCTTTGCAGAAGTCGTCCCATATCTCATGCGACTTCATGGCGTGATCGACGTGGCAGACGGAATGGGTGAATCCGCCGTGTGGGCCGAGACCCTCGACTTCATCGAATGCCAGCTTGGGGCCGGTAGCGATGACCAGATAGTCATAGTCCATCATGCTGCCGTCGTTGAGTTCGAGCCGGTTCTGGTCGGGGTGGATGCGTTTTACGCCGGTGGGATTGAATTCGATACCCTTGCGATGCAGGTAGGTGCGCACCGGGAATTCGATATGTTTGCGGTCGCGCCATTTGACACCGACCCACGGGTTGGAAGGCGTGAAGTGGAAGTTCTCGCCGTTGTTGACGACGGTGACTTTGTGTTTGCTGTCCAGCTGCTCGCGCATTTCGTAAGCTGCCGGCATGCCGCCGACGCCTGCACCCATGATGACTACATGTGCCATGTGTGTTCCCCCGTTATAGGTTGATGTTGATGGAATTGCTCCGGTTCTTTTCCGGATGCCGCTCTCTTGCGGCCCGTAATTAGGCGCAATAAGGCAGGGAAGTGTCTATAACCCCATTGGGTAGTGTGGGTAGCCCGTATGGGGAATGAGGCTTTACTGGTCGTTGTTGGTATTGCCCTGTTCTTTGGCGAACAGCACGGCGGCTTTGACGCGCGAGGACAGATTGAGTTTGTTCAGGATGTGGCGCACGTGCTGTTTGACGGTGTCGTAACTGATGGACAGAGTCTGTGCGATGGCCTTGTTGCTTTCGCCGCGCGACAGCAGTTGCAGAATCTCCTTCTCGCGTTCGGTGAGCAGGTTGAGAGATTGTCTCGGCCCGCTGCCGGGCAGTTTTCCCTTGAGCATGTCGATCATCTTCACCGTCATCGACGGTGCGACCACCATCTCGCCGCCCGCAACGCGGCGGATGGCATCGACCACGTCTTCCGGGGCCATATCCTTCAGCAGGAAGCCGCGCGCGCCGGCCTTGATGGCATTGGAGAGATCGGTTTCGGAGTCGCTCATGGTGAGGATCACGGTGGGGATGGTGCAGCCGTCGTCGCGGATCTGTTGCAGCATGGCGATGCCGTCCATCGGCTTCATGCGCAGATCCATCACGATGACATCGGGTTTCAGCTCGATAAGTTTTTGCAATGCTTCCAGGCTGCCGACTGCGCCGAGCACATTGAAGCCGTAGCCGTTGCTCAACAATTCGCACAGCCCCATGCGACACAGGTTCTGGTCATCCACCAGGGCGATCTTCAGCATCTCACTCATTCATCGTTCTCCAGTTGGCTTCCGGCTCGGGGAAGTAAAATTGTACGCAGGTTCCCAGACCTTTGGTGCTTTCGACGCGTATCTCGCCGCCTATCCTTTGTGCGCGTTCGCGCATGATGACCAATCCGTAATGGCCTTCGGCGGGGGTGAATGTGCCGACGCCGTTGTCTTCTACCATGAATACATAGTAGCCGCAGACATAATCGACGATCACTCTGGCATGCGATGCGTTGGAATGCTTCTCGATATTGGAGAGCGCTTCGCGCACGATGTTATAGGTCTGTATCTCGTGTTCCAGCGGCAGGTCCAGATCGGCGATGCGCACCTTGCAGTCGAGCACGATATGGTTGCGCCGGTTGAATTCGCCGCACAGGTCCTGCAGTGCATACAACAGACCGGCCGGGTTCATCTCGCTGCGGAAGTCGGTGATCAGCGCGCGCACGGCTTTCTGGCCGATCTCCAGCGCATTTTCCATATCGCCGACGTATTTTTGCGCATTGCCGTTGTTACTGCGTACCGCCTCGCGCAGCAGGGTGGTGTTCATGCGCGCGTAGTTCAGGGTCTGCGCCAGTGAATCGTGGATTTCGTTGGCGATGGACTGGCGTTCCATCAGCAATTCGGCACGGCGCGCCTCGCGACCGGCCTGGGTGTGCTCGATCAGCGCGGCCAGCATGTCGGAAAAATTCACCGCCATCTGCGCGGTCGGGCTGAATGTGGTTTGCGGGGTGTCGAAGAACAGGGTGAATACGCCGAGTAATGTGTCGGCAGACGTGCGGCCTTCCAGCGGGATGGAGATCACCGATTGCATGCGGCGGCTGCCTGAGCCGCATTGCCGGGTCTCGCACTTTTCGATGGTGGTGGCACACAGGCCGTGGCGGAATGCGTCGCGACTGCAATCCTCGCAGGCCAGTTCGCTGACGCGTTCGGCATACAGTTCCTCGTTTGAAAGGCCGACGGTACTGATGATGGGCAGCGTCTGCTCGTCCGGCAGCAGGATGCGGATCACACCGGCGCGCGCGTGCAGCATGCCGAGGACGGATTCAAGACAATGGTTGAGCAGCGTTTCCAGATCGCTGGCGCGCTGGGAAAGAAAACTCTGTTCGATGCACGCGTCCACACCGCCGTCCAGATCGGGCGGAATGAACTCGGGTTCGCTTGTCCAGAAGAATTCGGTTTCATCCGAAAGTTCAGCGGGGATGGATAGTCTGTTCATCGTGACTCTGCAAGAAAGGGTTGCCTGGTCCAGCTATGAAGACATCTGCGGTGCTTTACATACGCTTATCGTCTCAAGGTTATGTTGCTTTGTAATAAATATCAACCGTTATTGATGCGGCGTTATTGATCCGGCCTATTGATCCGGCCAGATGAAGTTTGAAGTTTTATGCGGCATATTTCACGCGAGAATACCGAAACTGTTTTTTTACACGCTCGGGTAATTTCTGCAAGTTCTGCATGTTCTCGGTTGCTGCGGCTTTCGGTTTGGCTTTGGTGCGTACCGGGACCATGGTATAGATGGTCTGCTCCGGGTCGGCATTAAGTCGCTCTTCCGGGTTGAGCGCCTCATCAATGACCATCCGGCGCGTCTTGCCCCGATTGGTAACGGTGGCAATCATCGGCAGTTTCTGGCGTGTGCCGCCCACCGCAAAGGTCGCCGGTGCTTTACCGTCCGGTGCGTAGCTGCGACCGCGCACATCGGTGTTCGCCGCCGCCGTCTTGTCGCCCCGGTGAACCTCGGGGCTATAATCCGCCCACTTATTTACAGATCAGGAGCGACGATCATGCAACATCTGACCCCGAAAGAAGCTTACGATTTTCTGCAGGCCAATCCCGAAGCAGTGTTCGTCGATGTGCGTAGCGAGATGGAATACATGTTCGTCGGTCACCCGCGCGGTTCCATCCATATCCCTTGGGTAGACGGCCCGGACTGGGAGATCGATCCCATGTTCGTCGCGCATGTGCGCAAAGCGGCCAGTGTGAATCGTCCCGTGGTGCTGATCTGCCGTTCCGGTCGCCGTTCCGCCGATGCGGGGCTGGCGTTGGAGAACGCGGGGATGAAAGACATCTACAACGTCACGCACGGTTTCGAAGGCGATCTGGACGACACCCATCACCGCAATTCGCACAACGGCTGGCGCTTTGAAGGTTTGCCCTGGGCGCAGACTTAAAGTAGTTCCCCGTGCGGTATCCATGGCCGCATCTTTGCGGCAATATTGCGGCCATGGATAAACGCTTCGATTCGGCTCCCGTTCGTCACAACACCGCCAGTCTGAAATACGATCTGCGCCGCGAGGTGTTCGGTCGCGACGATGTCATTCCGCTGTGGGTGGCGGATATGGATTTCGCCGTGCCGGAAGCGGTGCAACGCGCACTGGCGCAACGCGCCGAACATCCCGTGTTCGGCTACACTATCCATCCCGAATCCATGTATGACGCGCAGATGCACTGGCTGGCCGCGCGCCACGACTGGCATGTCACGCGCGAAGCCATTGTGTTCTGTCCCGGCGTGGTGCCGTCGCTGCACGCCTGCATCATGGGCTTGAGCCGACCCGGCGACGGCGTGATCGTGCAGCCGCCGGTGTACGCGCCGTTCCTCGCTGCGGCACAGACCTGCGGCCGCAAGTCGCTGCTCAACCCGCTCAAGCTGGAGAACGGGCGCTACGCCTTCGATTTGACCGACCTCGAACGTTGCGCGCGTGACGGCGGGCGCATGTTGATCCTGTGTTCGCCGCACAATCCGGTCGGGCGCGTGTGGCAGCGCGAAGAATTGCAGGCGCTGCTGACGGTATGCGAAAAGCACGACATCACCGTGGTGTCGGACGAGATCCACGCCGACCTGATCTATCCCGGTTTCAGGCACGTGCCGCTCGCCACGCTGAACGACAAAGTGGGGATCGTCACCGCCGTCGCGCCCAGCAAGACCTTCAACATCCCCGGCCTCGGCCTGTCCACGCTCGTCGTGCCGCGCGCTGCGGATCGCAAAGCCATCGCGCAGGTTTTCGACACCCTGCACGTCAGCGCCGCCAACCCGTTCAGCATCGCCGCGTTCGAAGCCGCGTACCGCGAGGGCGCATCCTGGCTGGATGATCTGATGGGGTATTTGGCCGGGACGCGCGACATGGTGCGCGACTATCTGCAACAGCATCTGCCGCAGATCGAAATGGTCGAGCCGGAAGGGACTTATCTGCTGTGGCTGGATTGCCGCGGGATGGGCTTGAGCGACAAACTGCTCAAGGATTTTTTCGTGCAGAAGGCAGGCATCGGTTTGAGTCCGGGCGCGATGTTCGGCAGCGAGGGCAGCGGCCACATGCGCATGAACATCGGCGCACCGCGCAGCGTGATCAGGCAGGCGCTGTGGAATATCTCGACTGCGTTACACAACCCGATTGAATAATCAGGCATTCACCGCGTTCAGATCGTTTTGGTTTATTGCGAAACAATAAAGTCCGCCACGCCCTTTGGCCCGATACATCGCTTCATCCGCAGCATTCAGCAACATGCTTCCGTCAATTCCGTGTTCTGGATAGAAAGCAATCCCTGCGCTGAAGCCGACATGTAGTTGCTTTCCAGAAACATCGAAGGGCTTCTCCAGTTCAGATGCGATCTTTTCCACCACTATTTTGGCATCGGCGGCGTTTGATGTGGCAGGCAATAGAATGGCGAATTCGTCTCCGCCGAGTCGAGCCACAGTGTCACTTTCGCGTACACAATTTGCTATCCGGCTTCCGACCTGCCTCAGCATCGCGTCGCCGACCCGGTGGCCGTATGTGTCGTTGATGGGTTTGAAACGGTTTAAATCGATAAATATCACAGCCACTCCGCTGTTATCTCGCCTCGATATGGCAATGAAATTTTTCAGGCGGTCATCAAACAGCAGGCGATTCGGCAAGCCGGTCAGATTATCGTGATATGCCATCTGCAAAGGTCTCAACTGAAAACGAATGATGAAGGGCAGACACAGCAGAACCAGCAATCCGGCATCAATCATAGATCGCACTTCGCGCGTGACGCCAGCAAGTTCCAATGATGTATCAATCGTCAGCATCAGGCCACATTCGATGCCCGCAATTATCGCCAGCAGACCAATGAATTGCCTTGCCGGAATTGTTTTTATCTCGTTCCAGATCATGTTCTTCCTTGATGCGGACGCATCGTTCACTGTAGTTCAAGGTGGTTTGAGCTGAACTTTAACCCAGCACCTAATGAGAAGCAAACTCCGTGGAAACAAACACAGCAAGCAACGATTCTGTGCGCCATGGCAAAACGCACAACCGATTCGAGAAATCCATCAGGAGAGTATGATCTGCGCAGCATCCTCGCGCAGAATATTCGTCGCATCCGGCATGAGCAATCCCTTTCTCAAGAAGACCTGGCATTCAGATGTGAACTGGATCGCACCTATATTTCGGCAGTGGAGCGTTGCGTCTGGAATGTATCGCTGGGAAACATTGGGAAGATTGCCGTCGCGCTTGGTGTAGAGCCATGGCAGTTGCTAAAACCTGCAGAGTAGGATTGGTTGCGTTGCAGTCGAGGTGGGTCGGCCTCTTTATGCGGCCTGCTCCGATAAGCGCCGCCGCCGCTTGATGGATACGGTAGACAGCAGCGCTACTGCCAGCAACGGCAAGACCGTCAGGTTCAGCGTGATCCAGCCAAACCGTTCGTACAGCCATCCGGCAGAGAGCGTCGATAGCGCCGCCAGCCAGAAGATGATGAATTCGTTGATCGCCTGGACTTTCAATTGCTCGGACGGGCGATAGGTTTGCGTGAGCAAGGCGAGTGCGCCCAGACTGAGCGCTGCCTGCGCGAGATAGGAACCGACAAACAGGCTGCCCTCGATCCAGTCCCGCCCCACTGCCCGAGTTGCGGCCCGAGGAAAGCGGCCACGACCCCGCCCGCGACCACCCACGAGATTGCCCGGCCCGCATGGCTGTTATCGACAGCCTCCACGGCGGCAAAGCGATAGTAATTGGCAAACCCCTGATAGCTGCCCGGCAGCAAGTGTCCGGCGACGAATAGCGCGTCCGATTGCTGCATGAGCGCGAACGCGCACAGCAGGCTGCCGCCCAGCCCGAGGCTGGCACCGATCAGGAATCCTGCGCGGCGTCCAAACCGGCGCATCAGGAAAGATGCGGGCAATGATGCGATTGCCGTACCGATCACCATCACGGTGATCGGCAGCGTCGCATAGCTTTTGTCGGGGGCGAGGACACTGCCGAGAATGGCGCCTAGCGCCATCGACATCACGATGGCGGAAAGCATCAGGGCCTGGCTGAATGCCAGGAGCAGAACATTGCGACGACCTGCGAACATATAGTTTCCCTATCTATCAGCGCGGCATTCTCATTTTCACGATTCCAGATCGTGTTTCATCCGCTCGTATGTTTCCCGGTCGATCTCGCCGCGCTCTGCGATACGGCCGGGCAGATGGCAGAAAGCATATTCAGAGTCGGTTCTACCCGTGCGGCAACAGACCGGGTTGTCGCTCGGCATCTCCATCTCCACGATATCCGGCACCATGCCGTTGTGGGCGAACACCCATTCATTGCCGCAGCACACGCGCTGAAACGGGCGAGTGTTATTCATGTCGATGACGGTGGGGTAGCTCGCCTTGCGCACGTGGGTGCTGTTTTCCTCGGCCGCTGACCCGATGCAGGCTTCGGCAAATTAGCACAAGAGGCGCTTCATTTTGCTTGGTTGCCCGCCTGTGCAGCCTTCGCTGCCGCGTCAAAGCCACCTTTGGATTTCCAATCGGCAAAGCCGCCTTGCAGGATGCGGACGTTTTCATAACCGGCGACTTGCAGGGCAAAGCCGACCTGCGCGGAAAGCGAGCCGGTGTTGTAGTAGATCAGCACAGGCTTGTCCTTCGGGATCGAGGCGCGCTGTTCCAGCACCTGACGCCTTTCTAGATTGACTGAGCCGGGAATATGCGCCTTGTTGAATTGCGCCTGGTCGAGCGCGGTATGCAGGTCATCGTCGACCGTTATGCCGCCTTCACCCAACACCGTGACGATGTTCTCGGGCATGACGATGACACCGTCCGGCGGTTTCAACGGGCTGCCGTTGATCCAGATCGAGGAGAGCCCTTGCCCGTGTGCTTCCCGCACAGTGCTGATCTCCAGATGGGACTGCGCGCAATTGTTGAGCCAGTGCTTGTCCATAGCCGGTGTAAAGGCCGCAGCGCCCGCCCGGCGGGATTTGTGAGATCACGCGCACATCAATCATTTCACTTCACCTCTGCAGGGTTGATGCGCGGATGCGTCTCCTCTCCGAACAGCCAGAGCCAACCTCCCGACAGGAACATGGAAATCGCCACGAACCAGAATGCCGCCTCCACCGAGCCGCTGAAATGCGCGGCAAGGCCGAGACCGAGTGCGCCGATGCCGTAACCCAGATCGCGCCAGAAGCGGTAGATGCCGATGGCCGAGCCGCGCCAGTCTGGATGGGAGATGTCCGCGATGGCGGCCGACAAGTTGGGATACAGCAGCGCCATGCCGATGCCGGAGACGGAGGCGGAGAACGACCACCACACCATGCCTTCGCCGAACAGCATCATCGCCACGCCCGCCCCGCAGATCCACATACCGAGGACATTGGGAATATGACGGCCGATGTGGTCGGACAGTTTGCCGGTGAAGAACTGCGAACCGCCCCAGACGAAGCCGTACACGCCGACGACCCAGCCGATGTCGGGCAGGCTGATGCCGCGCTGGTAGAGGAACACCGGATAGAACACCCACACCAGCGCATCGACGAACTTCTCCACCATTCCGGCCTGGCTGATGGCTGCGAGACGCTTGTCGCGCCACGACACCAGCGTGAACACTTCCCATGTGCTCGGTTGCTCGCTGATGTTGGTCGGGAAACGTGCCAGCGGTCCGCTACTCAAACCGGCCTTATGCCTGGCCGCCTCATGCTTCGCCCAGGGCAGCGTGTCCTTGACCCACAACAGAGTGAACAGGATGGCGAACAGGATGGTGGTCATGCCGAACAGCAGCAGCCCGCTGCGCGGCCCGAGCATGGTCGCCAGATAGGCGGTGATGATGCCCGCCAGCGCAAGGCCGACATAACCGGAGAACTCATTGAGGCCGATGGTCAGGCCGCGCTGGTCGGCGCGGGTGATGTCGAGCTTGGAAGTCTGCGTCATCGACCAGGTCAAGCCCTGGTTGATGCCGAGCAATACGGTGGCCGCGACGATCCAGTTCCACGATGGCGCGAAATACACCATCAAGGGAATCGGCAGTGCTGCCGCCCAGCCCAGCAACAACACCTTCTTGCGGCCGATGCGTTCCGACAAGCGACCTGCCACGAAATTGAGCGTGCCCTTGACCATCCCGAACGCCACCACGAAGGCGGTGAGCAGCATGAAGGAATCCTTCGGCACGCCGAATTCGGATTCGGACAGCGCCGGCACCACCGTGCGCATCATGCCGATGGTGAAACCCACCAGCATGACTTGCAGCAGTTGGTGCAGGAACTGGGAGAGGTTGTCGCGGATACCGTGGGTCAGAGTGGCGTGTGTCATCATCAGTCTGCGATGTTGGCGGCGACCATCTTGTCCATCTCGGCGGGGCGCGGCGGGATATCCTGCAACAGGGATTCGACGAACGCTTCCTTGCTGCCCGTCAGGGCGGCGTTCCAGCGTTTCTCGAAACCGATGGTCGAACTCGGCTTGCCGGACAAACCGCCGCCGCAGACGCTGCCTGCCTGATGGCCGGGATAGATCTCGACCTCGTGAGGCAGGGTCAGTAATTTGGCATGGATGCTGTCGTAGAGCTGCGCGGCCATCTCCTGCTCGCGACCGAGCAGGTCGGGGCGGCCGATGGCACCGACGAACAGCGTGTCGCCGGTGACGACGAACCAGGGCAGTTCGCCGCGACGCATGTCGGTCACCAGCAGGCAGATGCTGTCGGGCGTGTGGCCCGGCGTATGCAGCACTTCTACATTGACGTTGCCGAGGTTGAGCGATTGACCGTCGGTCAGGGATTTGAACTCGAACTTGACGCGCCCCTGATCGGATTCGTGCAGGCAATAGGGCGCACCCACCATCTGCGCCAGCTTGCGGCCGCCGGAATAATGGTCGGCATGCACATGCGTGTCGATCACATAGTTGATGGTGACGCCCGCTTTCTTCGCCTCTTCGATGTACCACTCTTCGTCGCCTGCCACCACGTCCACCGCCATGGATTTACCCTTGCTGCCGCAGCCGAAGAAATACGACAGTGAAGATTCCTTTGTTGCCAGTTGCTTGAAGAACATCGCTCTCTCCCTGAAATTAAAACACCAGAACCTTGTCGGCCCAGATGGTCCATTCGGCCAGTTCGGCCAGGGTACTGCGACGGGTGCCGTCGGCGATCCCGTTTTCGTTTATGCCGCGCGCATCCATGCAGGTGCCGCAGATGCCGATCTCGCCACCGTGGCGCACCACATTGCCGAGCATCACTTCGGCGTTGTAAAAACCCTGCGGGACCTTCTGACCCTTGTTCGCGGCCGCAGCGGCGTCGCCGATCAGGAACACGCGCACCGTGTTGCCTTCCACTTTGGAGACCGCGCCCGCCAGACGCAGGGCGTTATAGGTTCGTTCGCTGCCGTAAGGGGCGTCGTTGAGGATGTAAAGGTGATTCATGGAAACCTCCTTGGGGTGGTTAACAATCTAGCAACTACTGGAATGATTAGAGCATCGCTTGTTTGCATGTGTCAATCTGGATTACAGTGGTAGCCATACATTCCGCCAATAAATGGATCGATGAGATGAAAGATGCCCGCAAGATCAAGGATCTGTTGTACGAACAGGTCGCCCGCATCGGCAAGGTGTTCTCCAGTCCCAAGCGGTTGGAGTTGATCGAATTGCTCTGTCAGGGTGAGAAGACGGTGGAGACCCTTGCGCGCGAAGCATCGATCAGCGTGAAGCTGACCAGTTCGCATCTGCGCGAATTGCGTATGTCCCAATTGGTCGAGACCGAGCGACAGGGCAAGAACATCCTCTATCGCCTGGCCGACAAGTCAGTGGCCGACCTGTGGGTGCAGGTGCACATGCTGGCCGAAGACCGGCTGGTCGATCTGCAACTGGCATTACAGAAGATCGCCACCCAGCCGAACGACCTCATCGCCAGCGACCGCGACAGCCTGATGAAGGCGGCACGCAAAGGCGAAGTGGTGGTGCTGGATGTGCGTCCGTCCGAGGAGTATCTGAACGCGCACCTGCCCTTCGCCAGATCGATCCCGCTGGACGAACTGCGCAAGCGACTGGACGAATTGCCCAGGGACAGGCCCATCGTGGCGTATTGTCGCGGTCCCTACTGCCTGATGGCACCGGATGCCGTCGCGCTGCTCAAGCGGGAAGGATTTTCGGCGATCCATCTGCGCGATGGTGTCGCCGAGTGGGCGACGGACAGGGGCAAATGAGGTTCCGGGAAAGAGGGGCGGTCGTGCTATTGCATGGGCCATTCGTCCTGCGCCGACTGTGATTCAGTGTTTGCCGTAACGCAGCACCAGCAATATTCCGCCCAGTATCAGCACCGACGACACCAACAGATCGCGGGTGAGCGCTTCGCCCAGCAGCAGGATGCCCGCGATGGCAGCCAGCAGCGGCGCGGAGAGTTGCACCGTCGAGGCTGTCATCGCGCGCATGTGTTGCAGCACGCGATACCACAGTACATAACCCGGCGCCGAGGTTACCGCGCCGGACAGCGCGGCATACAGCACGCCTTGCGCATCCAGGTGCAACCAGGGCAATGCGAACAGAGACAGCGCAACAGCCATGGGCGCGGCGCGCAGGAAGTTGTCGGCGGTGGCGGCGGCAGGATTCGACTGTCCTCGCCCCAGCATGGAATACACGCCCCAGGCGATACCGCTCGCCAGCATCAAAATCGAATCCAGCACCGACGGCGCTTCAATGCCGGGCACCACCAGTATCACCAGGCCGGCCATCGCCGAGACGAAGCCCGCAGTCTGGATGCGCGTCATGCGTTCGCCCGCGATGAATCCGGCGATGAGCATGGTCGCCTGTACCGCGCCGAACAGCATCAGTGCGCCCGCGCCGGTGTCGATGCTGCGATAGGCAAAAGAGAGCGCGACGGCATAGATGAACAATGCCGTTGCACTGCGCCAGTTGCCATGCGCGAGCGGTGCCTGCTTTTGCCAACTCATTACCAGCCACAGCATCGCCGCACCCGAAAGCAGACGCACGCTGGCGAAGCTGGCCGCGTCGATGGCGGTTTCTTTCAGTGCCATGCGACAGAACAATGAATTGCCCGCGAAGGCGATCATGGTTAGTGTGGTGAGGACGGCAAGGCGGAGGCGGGTCATGGCGTTTTGCTGCGTGCAATGTGAAATGGTCAATGAAGCGGAAGCGGCACGGGCAATACTAACCCAGCCAATCGGTTTTGCCGTGCGCCTTGCTATGCGGGGCTGTTCGAGCCCGCTGTAAAGAAAGGGTTTGCTGAAATATTTCAAACGAACGTTTGGAATTGGGCTTGCGCGGATATATGATTCGCCAGCGCTGCGATGCGGTGACCAGTCGGATTCGGAATCATTCGAATAGCTGGGCGCGGGCACGCGACGCGAATCATTCACTCACATCAAGGGGCTGGCATGGGCGACTTGCGGGGAAAGACAGTATTCATCACCGGTTCCAGTCGCGGCATCGGGCGCGAGATCGCCTTGCGGTGCGCCCGCGACGGCGCGAATGTGGTGATCACCGGCAAAACAGCGGAAGCGCATGCGAAGTTGCCCGGCACGATCCATAGCGTTGCCGCCGAAGTGGAGCAGACCGGCGGCAAGGCACTCGCTATCCAGCTGGATGTGCGCGAAGAGGCCGCGATCAAAGCCGCAGTCGATATGGCTGCGCAGCACTTCGGCGGCATCGATGTGCTGGTCAACAATGCCAGCGCCATCAGTCTGACGCCCACACTGGAAACCCCCGCCAGACGCCTGGATCTGATGTGGGACGTCAACATGCGCGCCACCTTCCTGGCTTCACAGGCATGCATCCCCTATCTGCTGAAAGCCGCCAACCCGCACATCCTCACCATGTCGCCGCCGCTCAATATGGAAGCGAAATGGTTCGCGCCGCATGTGGCTTACAGCATCTCGAAATACGGCATGAGCTTGTGCGCGCACGGCATGGCGCTGGAGTTCGCGAAGGAGGGCATCGCGGTGAATTGCCTGTGGCCGCGCACCGTCATTGCCACCGCCGCCATTGAATTCAACTTCCCGCCGGCCATTATGCGCGCCTCGCGCTATCCGGCCATCGTGGCGGATGCGGCGCATCTCATCCTGACGCGCAACAGCCGCGAGTGCACCGGCAATTTCTTTGTGGACGAGGAACTGTTGCGCGCGAGCGGCGTGACGGATTTCGAACAATATGCCGTGACGCCCGGCACATCTTTGTTCGAGGATTTCTTTCTGAACAAGCCCTGAGCATGCGGCGCGCCCTTGGGACGGGGGCATGCTGCAACGGGCCGCGTATCGCAGCAAAGTTTTTATCCGGGGCGATCAATTTTGTGACCGTTTGGAATTATTGCTTGCAGGAGATAAGGGTTTTTCATGGAGCAAACGCACGTTTGAATCAAGCGCGATTGGGATCGGCAGATATGAATAAAGCGAACTTGGAGCAGTCCCGGAAAGACACCCGCGAACGCATTCTCGATGCAGCCGAGCGGATGTTCATGCAAAACGGTTACGACGGTACTTCGATGCGATTGGTGACCGGCGCGGCAGGCGTCAATCTGGCGGCCGCCAATTACCACTTAGGTTCCAAGGAAGCGCTGATGCAGGAAGTGTTGCGGCGGCGTCTGGAGGTCATCAACCAGGAGCGTCTGCGCGTGCTGGACGAGGCCGAAACCAAGGCGAGCGGCAAGCCGCTGAAGCCGTCGGTGATCATCGACGCTTTCTTCGGCACTTTGTTGCGCGTGGCTGCCGACCAGAAAGCGGGCGGCGACACTTTCCTGCGTCTGCTCGGGCGCACCATCACCGACCCTTCGAATTTCATCCGCACCTTCATGTCGGGGGAGTACGCCGATGTGCTGGAACGCTACAGACAGGCCATGTTCCGTTCCTTGCCCGATGTGCCCAAGGCGGAGATCGTGTGGCGCTTCCACTTCATGCTGGGCGCGGCTTCCTATGCGATCGCCGGAACCGGCACCCTGCAGCTGGTGGCCGACTGGCAGGTGGACGAGGGCGCGGTCGCCCAGAATAAAAACCTGCTGCCGCGTCTGATGTCGTTCCTGATCGGCGGTCTGCGCGCACCGTTGCCGCAGATCGATGACGGCAACAAAACGGTTTGGCAATAAGAATCTTCAGTCCTTCCCAAGGAGAAAATACTATGAATATGACCGCACCGGTGCTGTTGCTGGCTGCCGCGGCACTGCCGGTGCTGCTCATTGTGTGTCCCATGGCGTACCGGGGTTGGCGCTGCCCGCCACACTGGCCGCCGGGCCCATCGCTGCCAAGGTGCGCCCGACCGACAAAAAGGGTATGTTTGAAAACGATCCGCAGGCCAATGTGCGCGACATCGCGCATGCGGCATTTCGCTGCGGCGTGATCAATACGGAGGAATATGCCGCGCTCAAGCGCTGTGACGAATTGCGCGACATCGTCATCCACGTGGACGACTTCCTGTTCGATTACGGCGTGGCAGCGGCACCGGAACGCATCGCGGCCTGGCAAGAAAAAAGCGGAAGCAGCGAGCTACAGAGAACACGGAGTCCACAGAGAAAGGCAAATGGGTTTTGACTGATATTTCCTGCCTTGGAGAAAGCCCTGGGACAGGAGAGGAAGCGGAAGTTCTCTCTGTGTTCTCTGTGGTTTGAATTAAAGATTTACGAAAAACTACCAACACTCGAAAAAAGGAGTCCACAGTGAAACGATTCAACGTAAAAAAAGTCGCCGTATTGGGAGCCGGTGTGATGGGCGCGCAGATCGCCGCGCATCTGGTCAACGCCAATGTCGAGACCCTGCTGTTCGAACTTCCCGCGAAAGAGGGCGACCCGAACGGCAACGTGAACAAGGCGCTGGACGGTCTGAGGAAACTGGAACCCGCACCCGCCGCCAGCCCGGCCAAGCTCGACTACATCCGGCCTGCCAACTACGAGCAGCATCTGGAGAAGTTGCGCGAATGTGATCTGGTGATCGAGGCCATCGCCGAGCGCATGGACTGGAAATCCGATCTGTACCGCAAGGTCGCGCCTTTCCTCAACGCGCACGCCATCTTCGCCACCAACACCTCGGGCTTGTCCATCAACAACTTGGCCGAAGCCTTCCCCGAAGCACTGCGCCACCGTTTCTGCGGCATCCACTTCTTCAATCCGCCGCGCTATATGCATCTGGTGGAACTGATCCCGTGCAAGGGCACGGACGCCGAGTTGCTGGACCGGCTGGAGACCTTCCTCGTCTCCACCGTGGGCAAGGGCATCGTGCGCGCCAAGGACACGCCCAACTTCATCGCCAACCGCATCGGCGTGTTCTCCATGCTCGCCACCAAACATCATGCACAGGCGTTCGGGCTCGGCTTCGACATGGTGGATGCGCTGACCGGCCGCTACCTCGGCCGCCCCAAGAGTGCCACCTTCCGCACGCTGGACGTGGTCGGTCTGGACGTGTTCTCGCATGTGGTCAACACCATGCGCGAGAACCTCACCGAAGACCCGTGGCACCGGCACTATGAATTGCCGGAGTGGTTCAAATATCTGGTCGAGCAGGGCGCGCTGGGGCAGAAGACCAAGCGCGGCATCTACCAGAAGATCGGCAAAGAGATCCATGTGCTGGACCTGCACTCGCGCGAATACAAACTGTCCGATGCCAAGGTGGACGACGGCGTGAAAGACATCCTGCGCGAACGCGACTGGGCGAAGAAACTGTCCGGACTGCGCAACAGCCAGCATGGGCAGGCGCAGTTCCTGTGGGCGACTTTCCGCGACGTGTTCCATTACTGCGCCTTGCACCTGGAGAGCATCGCCAACAATGCGCGCGACGTGGACTTCGCCGTGCGCTGGGGCTTCGGCTGGGACATGGGCCCGTTCGAGATCTGGCAGGCCGCAGGCTGGCAGCAGGTGGCGGGCTGGATCGCCGCCGACATCGCCGCAGGCAAGAGCATGGCCGAAACACCCTTGCCAGGCTGGGTGACGGAGGCGTCGCGCAGCGGCGTGCACAGCGCCAACGGTTCGTATTCGCCGGCGCACAAGAGCGAGCAGGCGCGTTCGACATTGCCCGTCTACAAACGGCAGATATATCCCGAGGCATTGCTGGGCGAGACGCGCAGCTACGGCGAGACCGTGTTCGAGAACGACGATGTGCGCATGTGGCACAGCGGCGACGACATCGCCATCCTCAGCTTCAAAACCAAGATGCATGCGGTCAACAACGAAGTGCTGGACGGCGTGCTGCGCGCGGTGGATGAAACCGAAGCGAATTTCTCCGCGCTGGTGCTGTGGCAACCCGAAGCGCCGTTCTCCGCCGGTGCGCACCTGCTGCAACTGATGCAGGGCGTGCAGGAGAAGAAAGAAGGCGGCATGCTCGACAAGCTCAAGGGCGCGGTGACGCGCGTCAAATTCACTGCGGCGGGCGGCGGCGGCGTGGGCGACCTGTTCAATGCGGCCACCGGAAACGTGCCCAAGGTGGAGGAGGTGGTCTGGAAATTCCAGCAAGCTTCGCAACGCCTGAAATACGCGCAAGTGCCGACCATCGCCGCCGTGGACGGTCTGGCGCTGGGCGGCGGATGCGAATTTGCCCTCCACTGCGCGCGCACGGTCGCCACGCTGGAAAGCTATATCGGCCTGGTGGAAGTGGGCGTTGGTCTGTTGCCCGCAGGCGGCGGCTGCAAGGAGATGGCGAAGCGCGCGGCAGCCGAAGCGCGCGGCGGCGACATATTCCCCATCCTCAAACGCTACTTCCAGCACATCGCCATGGGCGAAGTCGCCAAGAGCGCGGAGATGGCGCGCGAGATGGGTTACCTCAGACCGTCCGACCGCATCGTGCTCAACAAATTCGAGTTGCTGCACATCGCCAAGGAAGAAGCCAGGGCATTGAATGCCACGGCCTACCGTCCGCCGCTGCGGCAGCGCCAGATCCCGGTGGCGGGGCGCACCAGCATCGCCACCTTCAAGGCCTCGATGATCAACATGCTGGAAGGCAAGTTCATCTCCGAGCATGACTACAACATCGGCTGCCGCGTGGCCGAGACCTTGTGCGGCGGCGATGTGGAGGCGGGCAGCATGGTGGATGAGGACTGGCTGCTCGATCTGGAGCGTCGCAACTTCATGGAGCTGCTGGCGACCGACAAGACGCAAGCGCGTATCGAACACATGCTGAAGAACGGCAAGCCGTTGCGCAACTGATTGAAAAACCCGTGTCCACGAAAGACAAGAAAAGCACGAACAAACCCGGAGTATTTCCTTCTGGGGTGTTCCCTCGATGTAATGGGGTAGTTGATTTTCTTTCGTGCCTTTCGTGTTTTTCGTGGACAGATTCCGGTTTTAAGAATTCAAGGAGAACAACATGAGCAAACAAGTACAGGAAGCCTACATCGTTGCCACCACGCGCACCCCGGTGGGCAAAGCGCGCGGCATGTTCCGCAACACCCGTCCGGACGATCTGCTGGCGCATGTGTTGAAGGCAGTGCTGGCGCAAGCGCCGTCGCTCGATCCGCGCAGCATCGGCGACGTGATCGCCGGCTGTGCCATGCCGGAAGCCGAGCAGGGCATGAACGTGGCGCGCATCGCATTGCTGCTGGCAGGCATGCCCAACACCGTGCCGGGCATGACCATCAACCGTTTCTGCTCTTCCGGCGTGCAGGCCGTGGCGCTGGCCGCCGACCGCATCCGCCTGGGCGAGGCCGACGTGATGGTGGCTGCCGGTGTGGAGAGCATGAGCATGGTGCCGATGATGGGCAACAAGATCGCCTTCAATCCGGCCATCTTCGAGAAGGACGAGAACTACGGCATCGCCTACGGCATGGGCCTGACGGCGGAGAAAGTCGCCGAGCGCTGGAAGGTGTCGCGCGAGGCGCAGGATGAATTCGCCTTGCAGAGCCATCTGCGCGCGCTGGCCGCGATCAACAACGGCGAGTTCGCCGACGAGATCACGCCCTACCTGATCAACGAGCATGTGCCCGACATAGGCACGCGCGCGATCAGCATCAAGCAGCGCACCGTCGCGCAGGACGAAGGCCCGCGTGCCGACACCAACCTGGAAGCGCTGGGCAAACTCAAGACCGTGTTCGCGCAAAAAGGCTCGGTCACGGCGGGCAACAGTTCGCAGATGTCGGACGGTGCCGGTGCTGTGCTGATGTGTAGCGAAGCCGCGCTCAAGCGCTACAACCTCACGCCCATCGGCAAGTTCCACAGCTTCAGCGTGGCAGGTGTGCCGCCCGAGATCATGGGTATCGGACCCAAGGAAGCGATCCCGCTGGCACTGAAGCAGGCCGGACTGTCGCTGAACGACATCGACTGGATCGAACTCAACGAAGCCTTCGCCGCGCAATCGCTGGCGGTGATCGGCGATCTCGGTCTCGATCCGGCCAAGGTCAACCCGCTGGGCGGCGCCATCGCACTCGGCCACCCGCTGGGCGCGACCGGCGCGATCCGCACCGCCACGCTGATGCACGGCCTGCGCCGCCGCAAGCAGAAGTACGGCATGGTGACCATGTGCATCGGCACCGGCATGGGCGCGGCGGGCGTGTTCGAAGCGCTGTGAGGGACAGCGGCGCATGAACTGGCTGAACAAATTGCCCCATGCGTGGAAGCCGCATGTGATCCGCTACGGCTTCAACCTGCACCCGGCCTACCGCAGGACGGGCGGACGCGTCGAACATGTGTCGCCCGACCTGACATCGATCCGCATACGCCTGCCGTTCAATCGCGCGACGCGCAATCTGGCGGGATCGATGTTCGGCGGTTCGCTGTTCGCCATCACCGACGGCCCGCATCCTTTCCTGCTGCTGCTGGCGCTGGGCCGTGAATACATCGTCTGGGACAAATCCGCCACCATCCAGTACAAGCGCCCCGGGCGCGACACCTTGTACGCGGAATTCGTCATCAGCGCGCAAGAGGTCGCCGCAGTGCGCGACATCCTCACGCGCCAGCCCGAAGTGGATCGCATCTACCGCATCGAGTTGAAGGACCGCAACGGCGTCGTTCACTCGGTGGTGGAACGCACGGTGTATATCTCCCGAAGAGCGCACTACGCGCAGAAGAGCGCGGGGCAGTAAGACTTATCTCGCCAGCTTGAGCGGTTCGGCGGCGGACAGGCTGAGGTAATGCACATTGAACAATGCGTGCGCGTCGCGCCAGGTCGATTGCAGATGCCAGCCCGCGCTGCGTGCCAGTCGCCGGAATTCGTCCGCGCTGTATTTGTAGGAGTTCTCGGTGTGGATACTCTCGCCCTGGTCGAACTTGAATGATTCCCTGCCCACGCGTATTGCCTGTTTGCACCGGCTGACCAGATGCATCTCAATGCGTCCGTGCGTCTCGTTGTAATACGCATGGTGGGTGAACTGGTCCGCTTCCAGTTGTGCGCCGAGCTCGCGTTGCATGCGCGTCAGCAGATTGCGATTGAAAGCGGCGGTGTGGCCGGCGGCATCGTTGTAGGCCGCATTCAGCACTTCAGCCGACTTCTTGGCATCCACCCCGATCAGCAGTCCGCCGCCGGGGCCGACCAGTCGGGCAACGTTTTTCAGCAGTGTCACGGCTTCATTCGGCGTGCAGTTGCCGATGGTCGATCCGGGGAAGAACACCGCCTGCCGCTGTCCGGCATGGCGTTTGATCGCCAGCGCGGGCAGATGATGATAGTCCGCGCACAACGGCTGCATCTTCAATGCGGGGAACATCGTTTGCAGGCGTTGTGTGCTCTTTACCAGATACGGTTCGCAGATGTCGACGGGGATATACACGGCATCGTCAGTCAGATATTTCAACAACAATGGCGTCTTGGTCGCGCTGCCGCTGCCCAGCTCGATCATCGTGCAGCGGCTGCCGATCATCCCGGCCATCTCCGCTCCGTGGCGTTCGAGGATGGCGGTCTCGGTGCGTGTCGGGTAATACTCCGGTGTCTCGCAGATCAGGTCGAACAGGTGCGAGCCATGCGCGTCGTAAAAATACTTGGGCGGGATGGTCTTGGGGCGACTGCGCAAACCTTCGCGCACGCTGCACAGGAAATCGTCTTCATCCTGATCCGGTGACGGGGTGGGTGATTCGTTTCTCATGCGATGTCCTCCGCCAGACGTAGACCGGAGAACATCCAGCGGTCCGCCGCCCGGAAAAAGTTGCGGTAACTGGCGCGCATGTGATCCTGTGCGGTGATGCAACAGCCGCCGCGCAACACCATCTGATCGCTCATGAACTTGCCGTTGTATTCACCCAAGGTGCCGGGCAGCGGTTTGAAACCCGGGTAGGGCAGGTAGGCGCTCTGCGTCCACTCCCACAGGTCGCCGAACATTTGCTGAATCCTTGAATCCTCGGCGCGATGCGTTTGCTCCCTCTCCCGCAGGCGGGAGAGGGTTGGGGAGAGGGGAGCCGGAAGCGGCACATACAGCCCGCTATCGAGGAAGTTACCCGCGATGCTTTGTGTGCTGGCGGCATGTTCCCACTCCGCTTCGGTCGGCAGACGCTTGCCCGCCCAGCGCGCATAGGCGTCCGCCTCGTAATAACTCAGGTGTGAAACGGGTTCATCAAGACGCAATGCATGCGCGCCGGTGAGGTCGAAATGCATCCAGTCGCTGCCTTGCTTGAACCAATACAGCGGTGCCTGCCACTGCTGTTCCTTGAGCGTGCGCCACGCATCGGACAGCCACAGCTCGACGCGGTCGTAGCCACCGTCTTCGATGAAGGCCTGATATTCCGCGTTGCTCACCAGCCGCGTGGCGAGACGGAAATCCTGCACGTAAGTTTTGTGGCGCGGTCGCTCGTTGTCGTAGGCGAACGCATCACCGCTGTGGCCGATCTCCACGATGCCTGCAGAAAATTCCTGCCAGTCCACCTTCGCGACAGGTGCGGCAGGCGGCAGCTCGATCCGGTGATAGACCGGATGCAGCGGATTGATGGAGAAGTTGTAACGCGTATCCATCAGCAACAACTCCTGATGCTGGATCTCGTGCTCCAGTCCCAGTTGCAGTCGCTGGCGGATGTCCGCGGCATGCAGCTCGGGAACATTGCTCAGCAGATCCAGCAGCGCGCCATCGACGTGATGCCGGTAGTCATACACCTCCTGCACCGTGGGCCGCGACAGCATGCCGCGCTGCGGGCGCGGGAAGAACGTGCCCGCCGTCTCGTAATAGGAATTGAACAGGTGCGCATACTCCTCGCGCAGCATGCGGTAGTGCTTGGCATACGGTACGAGGATGAATTTCTCGAAGAACCAGCTGACATGCGCCAGATGCCACTTGGGCGGACTCGCGTTCTCCATCGCCTGAATGCAGCAGTCCTCAACCTCAAGCGGCGCGCACAACATTTCGGAACGTGCACGCACCGTGCGGTAGCGCTCGATCAGATCGGCATCATCCATCGTTGATCAATCCTCTACCTTGACGCCGTGCCAGAACGCGACGTGATCCTTGATGCGGGCCGCCATCGCGGACGGCTCGGGGTAGTACCATGCTGCATCCTCGTTTACCTTGCCGTCAACCTCAACGTTGTAATAACTGGCCTCGCCTTTCCACACGCAATGCGTGTGCGTGTCGCTCGGTTTGAGGTATTCGCGTTTCACAGCCGATGGCGGGAAGTACACATTCCCCTCCACGCGATGGATCTCGTTGCTCGGCGCTTCGGCAATGACCTAGGGAGACGCTGAATAAATCACGTTTTCAGAAGCGCCCCTAACTTTTGTTTGC
>WOYI010101800.1_pt1 | contig 48321 bp, 41 predicted proteins | sample 6423411 | NCBI WGS metagenome assembly WOYI01 (sample SAMN13441803, study PRJNA592873) | oil field metagenome | biome: oil field; feature: oil-well bore; material: oil-contaminated soil; isolation source: oil-contaminated soil from oil-well borehole | place: Germany: Wietze | collected 2016-10-18 ... | reverse complement strand
GGTCCAGTCCCATGGGTAAGTGTCCGCGAATCCCTGGAATCGACGCACCAGCTTCACCCTCACTTCGATCGTCCGCGCCTCCAGCCCGCGACTCGATTGCTGCTCGGCCCATCCGTCCAGCATCGAGTCGAAGACGAACTTCTCTTCGTGCAGAGGAAAGACGTTGTTTCGCAGCTGAAAGGGGATCGGCGAAAATGAGGAATCCGGCACTCAACCATGTTGCATTAGAAGTAGCATTGATGCAACTAAGGACTCAAGCTAGAAGAGTCGCCCCGGATCCGATGGCGGCGTATCGGCGCCTTCCGGGTCGACATGGATGATCGCGTTTACAGGCGCCGACGCCGAGACCGCCGCTTCAAACAGTTCCCCTCCTGGGTCCGGCCTCGTGAGCCACTCTTCGGCAAAACCGGGGTTGATCAGCAGCGGCATCCGATCGTGGATGTGCTCCAAGTGATCGGAGGCCGGCTGCATCACGATGCTGTAACAGGTGTAGACCGTCCCATCGGCAGCACGACCAGGGCGCGTCACCGCGGCGAGACCCAATAATCTGTTCTCCGGAGCGGTGAAGCGATACCAGACGCGGGACGGCTTAGCCATCTCGCGCCAGTACGAGACAGGCACGATTGCGCGACCGGGGAGAGTGCCCGTCGTGTGGGCGAGTCGCTCGGATCGGGTGTTGATCGACGCGAAACTCGCCGGTGCACCATTGACGAGGTACCCCCACCAGGCCAGTTCCAGACTGGTCAAGTCCGTGACGATAGGGTTCAGATTGCGCAGATTCTTCCCGGTAGGGCGCAGGATCTCGCCGTCATTCTGAGAAGCCCACGAGCGAAGCCCCTCAAGCACTGACGCATCGACGGCATCCCGATATTCGCGATCGTCAAACCGCGGGTCCAGCCCATAACTCGCGCAGATCAGAGGCTCCTCACGTCGAATCGGAATAACCTATCCCGATCAATGCCTGGTCGAGGGTCCAGCCCGTAACTCGCGCACATGCGCCTCAGCGTAGACGCCGCTGTGGCCCGATGAGGGATTGCGTGACGACTTCGCGGCCGAGGCCGCCGCGGCGCACCGCCCGGCGGCCCAGGTCGCGTGCGAGTTGATACGGGAGCATGTCGAGAGCCAGCGACGCGATCTGGTCGTCGGGTTCCGACTGCCGCCGTCAGTCGGCCGCGATGATGCCGACTTCGGTCAGGCGCTCCAACAGTGCCGCACCGTCCTCGCCCGAAACCCATGGCACGTTCGCCGCAGAATGGTCGTTCACCGCCGTGCGACCGCCCGCCAAGACAGCCTCGGCCGGGGAGAGGCGGCGGATGCCGACGGCCGTCACATGATCGGGGAACTCGCTCGTGAATTCGGTGTAGAGCGCATCGTCGTGCTGCCCGTCGTCGCCGATGAGCATCCACTGGATGCGGGGAAACTCCCGCGCGAGGCGCCGGAGGTTCTCCTGCTTGTGGGAGCGCCCGCTGCGGAACCAGCGATCGTGGGTCGGTCCCCAATCCGTGAGCAGAAGTGAACCGGTGGGGAACAGGTGACGCTGGAGAAAGCGTTGGAGCGTCGGTGCCGCATTCCATGCGCCGGTGGAGAGGTAGATCATGGGGGCGCGCCCGTGATCGGGGGTGAGACGCTGCAGGAGAACCGCCATTCCGGGAACGGGCTGCCGGGCATGCTCGTCGACGACGAAGGAATTCCATGCCGCGAGGAAGGGCCGGGGGAGGGCGGTGACCATGACGGTGTCGTCGACATCGCAGATCACGCCGAAGCCGACGTCGTCCGCGACGATGAACACCTGCGTTTCGACCGGGTCACACCGCTCCACCGACATCGTGACGGTCTGCCATCCCGGCGCAAGACGAGCGGGCAGGACGGTGTCGATGACCCCGCCGCGGTCAGTGACGACCTCGTGAGTCGCACCGTCGATCGTCACCGTGACCTGTGCGTAGCCGATCGGGACGGCCGCGTAGCTCCGCCATCCCCGAACGCTCGCGTGCTCGGCGCCCTGGCGTGTCGGGGGAACGATGAGCACCCGGCCGAGCACACGCACCCACTCCTGACTGCCGTATCCGGGGGAGGTGGACACCGTCGGGTGATGACCCCGGCCACGCGCACGACGTTCGCGCCACGCGTGGAAGCGGTACTCGAAGCGCGCCAACCACAGCACCTTCGTGCGGGGCGTGCGCGAGGAGGCCATCGGTCTATCGTCCCACGCGACCCGTGTCGAGCGGTCCGCGGTGGTCGCCATCGGCGGTCATGTGGCGTGTTTCGCGAGCGACGATGACCCGCCTGATCAGATAGGCGACCAGTAGGAAGAGCACGAGGACACCCACGAAGAGGTAGCCCGCGACGTGCAGCTGGTCGGCGAGCTCTCGATACGTGCCGGCCGCGGCAGCGGCGACCGAGACATACGCGATGGCCCATACGACGCAGGCAGGGGCCGTCCAGGCGAGGAAGCGGCGGTAGGCGAATCCGCTCATTCCGACCGTGAGTGGGACGAGCGAGTGGAGCACCGGAAGAAAGCGGGAGAGGAAGATAGCGGGGCCGCCGCGACGGCGCAGGTAGAGCTCCGCCCGGGTCCAGTTGTGTTCGCCGATAAGCGCACCGAGTCGTGAGAAGCGCACGCGCGGACCGAGCCATCGTCCCAGGCCGAAGCCGATGCTCTCGCCGATCAGCGCGCCTACCACCACCACGCCGATGAGGATCACCGCCTCAGCGACGGAGCCCACGGCGGTCGCGGCAACGATGACGATGGTGTCGCCGGGCACGATCAGCCCGATCAGCACGCTGGTCTCGAGCACGATCGCCGCTCCGGCCAGCGCGGTACGGACGACCGGATCCACGCTCTGCACCGCATCCAGCAGCCACGTGAGGAACTCGTTCACGGGCCCAGAGTATGCGTCTAGCCTGAACGTGTGCCACCTCTTTCGACCCGTCGTCTGGAGACCTGGATCGACCCCGAGCTCCTGTTCCTCGGCGGGCCCGCGCGTGCGCCGCACGGTTTCTGGCTGGATGCCGGGTCGGCCGCGCCGTCTGGCTGGAGTTGGCTGGGTCTGGGGGTACCGGCCGAGCCCGATTTCTCGCGGATCGAGTGTGGCGCGCCGGCGGCAGATGTGGGTCCGTTTCCCGGCGGATGGGTCGGCTGGCTCAGCTATGAGGCGGGCGCGGCTGCGGCGGGAGCACCCGTCGCGAGGAGTGAGCCGTCGGCAGTCTGGCTGCACGTCGAGCGATTCGTTGCGGTCGACCACGCTGCGCGGGCGCTGTGGCTGTACGCACCCGAAGACGAACTCGCATCGTTCGCGGCTGAGGTGGACGGCTGGCGGGAAGTGGGCCTCGGGAGCCCGCCCTTTCCGCTTCCGCCGGCCGGCGAGGTCATCGCGCGCGACAGCCCCGAGCGCTATGCCGCGCTGATCGAGGATTGCCGCTCGGCGATCCGCGCCGGTGACGCCTATCAGCTGTGCCTGACGACGCGATTCGAGATCACGGCATCCGCGCTCGACCCCGTTGCGTCCTATCTGCACCTGCGCCGCGCACAGCCGTCGCACCACGGCGGATTCATCCGCAGCGGCGCATGGGCGCTCGCGAGCGCCAGCCCCGAGCAGTTCCTGCACCTCGGAGGCGGAACGGTCCGCACGCACCCCATCAAAGGCACCCGGCCGCGCGGCCATGACGCCGAAACGGATCGCGCGGCGGCGGCGGAACTCGTCTCGAGCGAGAAGGAGCGTGCCGAGAATGTCATGATCGTCGATCTCATGCGCAATGATCTGCAGCGCGTCTGCGTACCGGGCACCGTCGCCGCCGAGAGTCTTCTCGCGATCGAATCGTATCCGTCGGTGCACCAGTTGGTCTCGACGATTTCCGGGCGCCTCATGCCGGGCACGACCATCGGTGATGTGGTGGATGCCGCGTTCCCCGCGGGAAGCATGACCGGGGCGCCGAAGCTGTCCGCGATGACGATCCTGCACCGGTTCGAGCGGGGTCCGCGTGGGGTGTACGCGGGGTGCTTCGGCTGGGTCGGTGCTGACGGCAGCGCCGACCTGGCGATGGTGATCCGCTCCATCGTCTTTCACCCGGGCGGCGCCTATGTCGGGGCCGGCGGGGGGATCACGTGGCTCTCGGATGCCGCGGCCGAAGTCGCCGAAGTCGCCGTCAAAGCGCGTGCGCCGCTGGCCGCGCTCGGAGCGGCTCTCCCCCCCGGCTGGTGAGACGACGCGTCCGGTAACCTGAGAAGACGCGTCCGCGCGTCCCCCCGACTTCCACGATTGGTGCTTTTGTGTCCACAACGTTCCCCCCTGCCGGCGAGACTGCCGAGGGCAGCAGCTTCGATCCGTCCGCGATCCAGGCGAAGTGGCAGCGGCTGTGGAACGATGCCGATCCGTTCCGCGCCGGTGGTGAAGACGACACCCGCCCGCGCAAGTACGTCCTGGGCATGTTCCCCTACCCGTCCGGCGACCTTCACATGGGCCACGCCGAGAACTACGCCTACGTCGATGTCGTCGCGCGCTTCTGGCGGCACCGTGGCTATAACGTCCTGAACCCCATCGGCTGGGACAGCTTCGGTCTGCCCGCTGAGAACGCCGCGATCAAGGGCGGTGCTGGGTCGGACCCGCGCGAGTGGACGTATCGCAACATCGACCAGCACAAGAAGAGCTTTCGCGAGTTCGGGTCCTCGTATGACTGGAGTCGTGTGCTGCACACCAGCGACCCGGAGTACTACCGCTGGAACCAGTGGCTGTTTCAGCGGCTGTACGAGCGCGACCTCGCCTATCGAAAGGAAAGCCCGGTCAACTGGTGCCCGAACGATCAGACCGTGCTCGCGAATGAGCAGGTGGTGGACGGACACTGCGAGCGCTGCGGCGCCGAGGTCGTCAAGAAGAAGCTGACGCAGTGGTACTTCAAGATCACCGACTATGCCGACCGGCTGCTCGATGACCTGAACCAGCTCGAGGGCTTCTGGCCGTCCAAGGTCATCCGCATGCAGCGCAACTGGATCGGGCGCTCCGTCGGCGCCGACATCGACTTCGAGATCGAAGGCCGCGCGGAGAAGATCAGCGTCTTCTCGACGCGCCCCGACACGCTGTACGGCGCGACGTTCATGGTCGTCGCTCCCGATTCCGATCTCGCCGCGGAGCTCGCCGCCGGCTCCAGTCCCGAGGTCCAGGCGGCCTTCCAGGCCTATCTCGATCGTGTCGGTAAGGCCAGTGAGATCGAGCGCCAGGCCACCGATCGCCCGAAGACCGGTGTGTTCCTCGACCGCTTCGCCGTGAACCCGATCAACGGCGAGCGACTGCCGATCTGGGCGGCCGACTACGTGCTCGCCGACTACGGCCACGGTGCCGTCATGGCGGTGCCCGCGCACGATCAGCGTGACCTCGACTTCGCGCGCGCGTTCGGTCTCCCCGTGAAGGTCGTCGTCGACACGACGGCGCCGGTCACCGGCGCGCTCTCGGTGATCGAGCTCGACGAGGAGGGCGTGCCGATCGACCCGTTCGACGACGAGCCGACGCTTGCCGAGCTAGACCCGGCATCCACAGGCATGGCCCTCACCGACGATGGGCGGCTGATCAACTCCGGTTCGCTCAACGGGCTGAGCAAGCGGCACGCAATCGCCCGTGTCATCGAAGAGCTGACGGCTCGCGGCACCGGACGCGCGTCCAAGTCGTACCGCCTGCGCGACTGGCTGATCTCACGACAGCGGTTCTGGGGCACGCCGATCCCGATGATCCACACGGCCGACGGACGCACCCTCCCGGTGCCCGAGGATCAGCTTCCTCTGGTGCTCCCGGACGCGCGGGGCCTCGACCTCGCCCCCAAGGGGACATCGCCGCTCGGAGGCGCGACCGAGTGGATGCAGACGATCGATCCTGAAACCGGCGAACCGGCGCTTCGGGATCCGGACACGATGGACACCTTCGTCGACAGCTCGTGGTATTTCCTGCGCTTCCTGGCTCCTCACGACAGCTCCGAGGCGTTCCCGCCCGCGCAGGCCGCGCGCTGGGCGCCCGTGGACTCATATATCGGCGGCGTGGAACACGCCATCCTCCACCTGCTGTACGCGCGCTTCATCACCAAGGTCCTCTTCGACATGGGGCTCATTGACTTCACCGAGCCGTTCTCGAGCCTGATCAATCAGGGGATGGTGCTGCTCGACGGGTCGAAGATGTCCAAGAGCAAGGGCAACCTCGTCGAATTCGCCTCCAGCATGATCGAGCCGGGTGCCGACGCCGTGCGTGTCGCGATCGCGTTCGCCGGTCCGGTAGAAGACGACATCAATTGGGAAGACGTCTCCACGACGGGAGCGCAGAAGTTCCTGGCACGCGCCTGGCGCGTCGCCAAAGACGTCGCGAGCGATCCGGAGGTCGTCTGGGCGGAGGGCGACGCGGCGCTGAGGCGTGTGACGCACCGACTCTGGGCGGATGCCCCGGGACTCATCGAGCAGACGAAGTTCAACGTCGTGGTCGCGCGGCTGATGGAACTGGTCAATGCCACCCGCAAAGTGATCGACTCGGGCGCCGGGCCGGCCGATCCCGCCGTTCGCGAAGCGGCTGAGGCGACGGCCATGATCCTCGATCTGTTCGCTCCGCACATGGCGGAGGAGATGTGGGAGATCCTCGGCTATGAGCCGTTCGTCGGTCTTGTGCCGTGGCGCCAGGCCGACCCGATGCTCCTCGTGGAGGAGTCGCTCACGGCGGTCGTGCAGGTCGATGGGAAGGTCCGCGGCACGCTGACCGTGTCGGCGCGGATCTCGGCCGACGAGCTCGAAGCCCTTGCCCGGTCCGATGAGAGGGTGCTGCGCTCGCTCGCGGGGCGCGAGATCACCCGGGCCGTCGTTCGTGCGCCGAAGGTCGTCAGCTTCACGACGGTCTAGACCGGCGCGCGTTGCGACGCCTGGTGGGATGCCGGAGTCTCCTCCACAGCGCGGGAGTTTCGGCATCGATCCACGGATCGCTTCCCGGACTGAGCCACCGGCTGTGCGCGCTGACACCCTGAACCCGTGTCCATTTCGCCGCCGCAGCACCCACGCCGGCGCCTGGGCGTGGGTGCTGCGATCGTGCTCGTTCTCGTAGCGGCGTGCGTCGCGGTGGCTGTCGGCGTCGTGAGGACGTCATCCGAGCCGGTCGAGGACATTCCCTACACGCAGTCCTCCGCCGAACCGGCCGTCCTCTACGTGCACGTCTTCGGCGCGGTCGCACAACCCGGGCTCTACCGGCTCCCGGAGGGCGCGCGCGTCGTCGATGTCTTCGCGGCCGCCGGCGGGCTGCTCAGCGAAGCAGACACGGCCGCGGTCAATCTCGCCCGCCTTCTCGCTGACGGTGAACAGCTCTACGTGCCCGCTGTGGGGGAGAGCCCGGTCGTCGACCCGCCCGGTGCCGGGCCGCCCGGAGATGGGCGGGTGAACCTCAACACGGCCGACGCCGCCGACCTCGATACCCTGCCGCGGATCGGCCCGGCGATGGCCGAGCGGATTCTGTCATGGAGGGAGGAGAACGGTCGCTTCACGAGCGTCGAGGATCTGCTGGCCGTCCCAGGGATCGGCGAGAAGATGCTCGAGGGGCTGCGAGACCTGGTGACGGTGTGAGTCTCCGGTCCGCGCGTCGACGCGACCTACGTCTCATACCGGTCGCGCTTTCGGCCTGGCTTACCGCGGCGATCGTCACGGTGCACGCGGAGGCTGCTTCAGCCGTGGCCGTCGCGTTGTGGATGGGGGCATCCGGGCTGCTGGGGGCGGCGATCCTGCGTCGTCGTCGCAGCAGCGGCGCCGCGGGGCTGGTGATCGTCATCACCGCCGTCTGCTGCGGCGTTGCAGCGGCGACTGCGACGTCCGTCGCGGTGTCCGCCGAACCCCGAGCAGACGCCGCGGAATGGCAGCTGGGCGGCGGACGGGCGCTCGAGGCCGAGGCTGCTGTCGTCGGCAAGATCGAGCGGACCACCACCGGGTGGCGCTTCGATGCCCAGTTGCGCTCGCTCGCGACCGGGGCCGTTGCACGGGTCCAGGCGGTGCCCGTGGTCGTGCGCATCTCGAGCGTTCCCGCCGGGCTCGATCTGGGCGCTGTCGTCGCGGTCTCCGGCACGGCGTGGCCGGCTGATCCGGGTCAGCGCGCCGTGCTGGTGATCCAGTCCACCGGCGAGCCCCGCGTGCTCTCACCGCCCGGCGGAGTGTTCGCAGCCGCATCCGCACTGCGCCACGGCCTGCTCGCGACGACGGCGGGGCTTCCACAGCCCGCCGCTGGGCTCATCGCCGGGTTGGCGGTCGGCGATACCTCCGACGTGTCCGTCGACCTGGACGCGGCGATGAAAGCGTCGTCCCTGTCTCACCTGACGGCGGTGTCGGGAGCGAATTGCGCTCTGGTCGTCGGCATCGCGTTCGCCTGCGCCGCACTGTGTGGTGCGCGGCGCGGGCTTCGCGTCGTCATCGGCCTCGCCGCGCTCGCCGGTTTCGTTGTGCTCGTCTCGCCGGAGCCGAGCGTCGTACGTGCGGCCGTCATGGCCGCCATCGCCATGCTCGGGGTTCTGCTCGGCCGTATGGGTGCCGGTGTGTCGCTGCTCAGCACCGCAGTCGGGGTGATCCTCATGGTGGATCCGTGGCAGGCGGGCTCCCTCGGCTTCGCTCTGTCTGTCGCGGCGACCGGGGCGTTGCTGCTCGGCGCCGGTCCGATCGCCGACGGGCTGTCGCGATGGATGCCGTCCGCCCTCGCGCTCGCTCTGTCCGTGCCGCTCGCTGCCCAGTTGGCCTGCGGGCCGCTGCTCATCCTGATCGCGCCACAGGTTCCGGTCTACGGCGTGCTGGCCAATCTGCTCGCTGCGCCCGCGGCCCCGGTGGGCACCGTCCTCGGGCTCCTCGCGTGTGTCACGGCCGGAATCCCGCTGCTCGGCCCGGGCGTCGCGGCGATCGCGTGGCTTCCTGCGGCGTGGATCGCGGGGACCGCCGACGTGTTCGCGCGCGCGCCGGGAGCGAGCATGCCATGGATCGAGGGAGTGCCGGGTCTTGTCGTTCTGGCACTGCTGGGTGCGGCGGTCGTGGGCGTGATCGTCAGCGGACCCGGCCGGGTGCGGGCCGGGTCCGCCTTCGTCGTAGCCGTCGGACTCGTGCTGATGCTCGCGCTCGGACCCATCGCGGGAATGTTGACGCGCGCTCAGGTTCCTGAACGGTGGGCCATCGCGGCGTGTGATGTGGGGCAGGGTGACGCCGTGCTCGTTCGCTCCGCCGGCGCGGTGGCGCTCATCGATACGGGACCGGATCCTGGCCGGTTGCGTGCGTGCCTGCAGCTCCTCGGGGTGGAGCGGATCGACCTGCTCGTCCTCACCCACTTCGATCTGGATCATCGGGGGGGAGTGGATGCCGTGCGCGGCCGGGTCGGGACGGTCCTGCACGGGCCGCCGGGCGGCATTGAGCACCAGCGCGCGCTCGACGCGTTGGCGGCCGGAGGCGCCCGGCTCGAGCGGGCAGTCCTCGGTCAACGTGGCGCGCTCGGCGACGCCCGGTGGCGCGTTCTCTGGCCGCAGCGCGATACGCTGCCGAGCAACGACGCCAGCGTCGTGATCGATGTCGAGGGTGGCGGGGTCCCGGGGGCGCTGTTCCTCGGCGACCTGTCCGGTGCTGGCCAACAGGCGTTCGCCGCGCGTGCGATCCTCCGCGCGCACTACGCCGTGATCAAGGTCGCGCATCACGGCAGTGCCGATCAGCATCCCGCGCTGTACGCGGCCACCGCACCGACGCTCGCGGTGATCTCCGTGGGCGAGAACACGTACGGCCACCCGCGCGCCGAGACGATCGACTTCCTGCTCGACGATCATGCGCGCGTCGTCCGCACCGATCAGGGCGGCACTGTCGCGGTATGGTCCGAACCAGGTGCGCTGCGCATCTGGCGATCCGAGCCTGTCGGCGCCGGTGGCTAGGCTGGGACGATGCCGCCCGCCCCTCGCCGCCCCGCTGGACGCACCTCGTCCGCGATCCCGCAGGTGTCCTGGCGTTCCCCGCAGCCGGCGCCGATCGTGCTGGTCTTCGGACCCGAGGAGGTCTGCGCGGAGCGGGCGGTCGCCGGCATCCGCGAGTATCTGCGCGCCGAGGACCCGAGCCTCGAGGTCTCCGACCTGCGCGCCGACGACTACACCTCCGGCAGCCTGCTCACCCTCACTTCGCCCTCGCTGTTCGGCGAACCGCGACTGGTGCGTGTGGCGGGCGTCGAGAGGTGCTCAGACGAGTTCCTGAGTGAAGCGCTGTCCTATGTCGAGGCGCCGCAGGACGGGGCCACCGTGACCCTCCGACACACCGGAGCCAGCGTGCGCGGAAAGAAGCTCCTCGATGCGCTGCGCAGCGGCAAGGGCGGAGGCATCGAGATCGCGTGTCCGGCGATCAAACGCGACGCCGACCGCTTCGACTTCGCCGCGGGTGAGTTCCAGGCGGCGCAGCGCCGTATCGCGCCCAACGCTCTGCGCGCACTCGTCACCGCCTTCGCCGATGATGTGACCGAACTCGCCGCCGCGTGTCAGCAGCTCATTTCCGATGCACGGGGCGACATCGATGAGGCCGTTGTCACGCGCTACTACGGCGGCCGTGTTGAGACGTCGGCATTCGCCGTGGCCGACACCGCGATCGCCGGACGTTACGGAGAGGCGTTGGTCACGCTGCGTCACGCGCTGGCCAGCGGCGCAGATCCGGTGCCGCTGGTTGCGGCGATCGCGGTGAAGCTGCGCACGATGGCCCGCGTCGCCGGTTCGCGTGAATCTTCGAGCGCGCTGGCCGCCCGCATCGGCATGAAGGACTGGCAGGTCGACCGGGCTCGGCGTGATCTCACGGGCTGGAACGAAGCGACACTCGGCATGGCGATCCAGGCGGCCGCGCGCGCAGACGCCGAGGTCAAAGGCGCATCACGTGACCCGGTCTTCGCGCTCGAGCGGCTCGTGACGGTCATCGCCACGCGCGCGCCGTTCGGCGCCTGATCACACCGCATTGCGACGACGAAGGCCCGCCTCCAGGGGCGGGCCTTGTCATATGGTCATGCTCAGAGTGCGGCGACCTGCTTCGCGATGGCCGACTTGCGGTTCGCGGCCTGGTTCTCGTGGATGACGCCCTTGCTCACGGCCTTGTCGAGCTTCTTGGCTGCGCGAGCCAGTGCCTTCTCGGCAGCGGCCTTGTCGCCACCGGCGACAGCCTCGCGAGTACGACGCACCTCGGTGCGCAGTTCGCTCTTCACCGCCTTGTTGCGCTCGCGCGCCTTGTCGTTGGTCTTGTTGCGCTTGATCTGCGACTTGATATTCGCCACGTTCGACGTCTTTCGTTCGGGGTTTCGGATGAAGAATGTCGCCCGGCGGTAGAGGGGCGCAGGGCGACTGTCGTGTGAGGTGTGGGACTCCCACGCAAGCCAATCACCGAGTCTATCAGGTCACCGAGCGCTGTCACGCGGGGCGGCCGGATCGGTCGCGCCGGCCTCGATCGTCGCGATCGCGAGATCGAGAACCGCGTTGAAGACCTGCGGACGCATGGCGGTCACGAGGTGACTGGTCCTCGGTACCACGATCAGCTCGGCATCCGGCGCGACCTTCGTGAACAATCGCTCATTGACCCGTAGCTGGTCGTACTGTCCGTTGACGAACCACAGCGGCACCTCGATGCGCCGGAGCGCCGCCAGCAGATCGAGCACCGAGAGACTCCGCAGCGCGACGTCCTGCGCGTCATAGGCGTAGCCGCCGGCGCCGAAGTCTGCGCGGGTCTCGGGCGGCAAGGTCAGGTCGAGCAGCTGATCGGCGACCCACGCGCCGCGCCGGGGGAGATGGTCGACCCCGAGCGCGAGGGTTCGATACGTCCGCAGCGCGACACCGCGAGGGATCGCCGTGCAGGACGCGGCGATGAAGGCGGAGATCGGTGGTGGCTTCTCGGCACCTGCGTACTCGACGCACAGGAGCCCGCCCATCGAATGCCCGACGAGGAGCACGTCGCCCGCCTCCGCGGCGGAGCGGACCGCGCGGTCGATCGTGGCGAACGCTTCGTCGAGCGTGAACTCTTCGCTCATGCGTGTCCCGTGCCCGGGAAGGTCCACGGCTGTCGATCCGATGCCCCGTTGATTCAGGTGCTGGACCTGCGCGCGCCACATCGTCGCAGAGGTGCGGATGCCGTGGACCAGTACAACGTGGACAGACATGACCTCAGCCTAAACAGACGAGGTCCGCGGGTGCCGCCGGCATCCCCGCGGACCTCGTCCCGGTTCTCAGAACAGGACCCGCACCTTCACCGCTCCGCTGGTCGAACCGGTGGCGACTTCGGGATCCGACGGCACGAATACGGCGGTATACGTATGCATGCCGCGACTCAGCCGACCCAGTGTGTGGGTTGCGAACCCGCGAGTCACCGGCGCACTCGCCACCAGCGTGTCGCCCTCGCGGAACTCGACGGTCCCCTCGGCGCGGCCGCCATCCTGCTGAACGTAGGCGACGAGCGTCGACGGCACGAGCCGGTTGACGTGGATGGGCAGAATGGCGATCAGCCCGGTGGAGGTCTCCGCCGCCGGCGCGGCCGCAGCCTCCACCGTGAGCGGGACACGCACGACCGTGCCCGACGCCGGGGCGGTCAGCGTCAGCTCCGCGGCGCCGGCGGGTGTACCGAGCGGCAGGGTCACGGTGACCGTGGCCGCGCCTGCCGCGACGGCGACCTCGCCGAGCGCGACCTCGCCGAGCGACACCTGCAGCGTCGTGTTCTCGGGTGCCCCGCGGCTTGTGAGGTCGAGGCCAGATACGGCGAACGTGAACGGCGTCCCCGCGGTGACCTTTTCGGGAAGGCCGCCGACCTGGACGGCGTGCTTCGCGTAGTCCGGTGCGAGCGGCGTTTCGTCGGCGATGTAGTCGACCCACGCCTCGTAGTCGAGGAGACCCGTGTCGACATAGTCCGTGCCCTGCGTGAACCCGCGGAAGTTGTCGCCGCCGGTCGCCAAGAACGAGAACGTGCCGATGCGGTACGACCGGGCCGGGTCGAGCGGTGCGCCGTCGATCGTGACCGAGGTGACGCGGGAACCCTCGGGGCGTGTCGTGTCATACGTGTAGGTGACGTTATCCGACAGGCCCAGCTGCAGATACGGCCGGGAGGGCACCGTGCCGGCGGCGGTGCGCTGCCACTGCTGCTCGAGCACGGTCTGCAGTTGCGTACCTGTGAGGGTCACGAGGCTGAGGGTGTTGTTGAACGGCAGAACCGCGTTCGCCTGAGAGAACGAGACCGTCCCGTCGGGGAGTCCTGGAACGGCGGCCGCACCGAACTCGGTCTGCGTGTTCCAGAGGTCGGCGCGCAGACCGCCAGGGTTCGTCACGCCGATGTCGGCGCCGTTCGGGAGGACGCTCAGCGAGTCGCGCAGCATGTTCGCCACGGCGTTGCCGAGGGTTGATTCGCTCGCCCGGTCATCGCGTGTTCCGCCCGACCACACTCCGTTCTGGAACGCGCCGCCCGCGTACGCGGTCGTGATGTCACCTGCCACCTCGCCGACGCCCGTGTTGCCGATCTCCGCGGCCGCGGCCAGTGCGGCATCGACGATCGACCCCACGGCGGCGACCCGTGGGTACGTGGCCACGAGCGTGGCGGCCGTCGTCGTCGTCCGCTTCACGTTCGTCTCAGTGTGAGTCGACACATCGCCGGTTGCAGGGTCGATCGTGAGGGTGATCTTTCCGATGTTCGCGCCGTAGGCGCCGGTCTGCACGACGGGGCGGGTGCGATCCGTGCCGGGGACCGGCGCCGACCATGCATACTCTTTGTGCGTGTGCCCGGTGAAGATCGCGTCCACCGTGCTGGACGTGTCGTTCACGAGGGCGGCGAAGGCGCCACCCGCCGCAAGCTCCTCAGCGAGCGTGGCACCGTCTGGAGTTCCCGCTCCCGCGCCCTCGTGGTAGAGCGCGACGATCACGTCGGCCTCGCCATTGGAGGGGTCGTCGTCACTGAGTGCTGCCGCGACGCGGTTCACCGCCTCGACGGGGTCGCCGAAGTCGAGATCCGCGATGCCGGCCGGTGACACGAGCGCCGGGGTCTCCTCCGTCACCGCGCCGATGACACCGACCGTGAGACCCTCGGCATCCAGCAGCGTGAACTCGTCGAGAGCGGGCGTTTGGGTGCCCTTCAGGTACACGTTGGCGCCGAGCTGAGGATAGTCGGCGGCGTCGCTGACGCGCCCCACGAGATCCGTGAAGCCTCTGTCGAACTCATGGTTTCCGACTGCGGATGCCTGAAGCCCCAGAGTGTTGAGCACCTCGATCGTCGGCTGATCTTTGGCGACTGACGAGGCGAACAATGACGCACCGATGTTGTCACCCGCCGACAGGAACAGGGTGGGCCCATTCGCCGCCGCGCGCAATTCCTCAACCGTTCCCGCGAAGGCGACGGTGTTGGCGTCGATGCGCCCGTGGAAGTCGTTGATGTCCAGAAGGGTCACCTCGACGGGCGCGGCTTCGGCGGCCAGGCCGACGATCACCGGGTCATGATCACTCGACCGATACGGGTCGTCCGCGTAGAACTCAGTGCCGTGTGACCGGAACCGACTGTACTCGAGGGCCACGGACTCACCCGAGTTGATGTTCCAGATGTCGGCGCCGCTCGCGCGACCGAGGGCCGCGTCGTTGAGCAGCACGTGATCGAGCGAGCCCGAAAGGCCGGAGAAACTGTAGGACGACGAATCCACCTCGAACGCCTGCTCGGCGTCGGTGTAGCCCGCGTCGTACAGGATCTGTAGCGGATCTTCCTGACCATAGGAGTTGAAGTCGCCGACGAGGGCCACAGCCGTGGCGTCTCCCTGCACGGTCGAGACCCAGTCGCGCAGGGCCGTCGCCTGGCGGACACGAGATTCTGTCGAGGACCCTTGACCGTCGCCCGCATCGGCGTCGCCCGGCCAGGGACCGGCCGAGCCCTTCGACTTGAAGTGGTTGACGACGAACAGGAAGGGTGCCCCACCGGCGTCCGGCGTGAAGACCTGACCGATCGGTTCGCGCGCATTGCCGAAGGCCTCGCCCTCGGCGCTCTGGTCGCCGAGGGCGCGTGCGGCGCCGACGGTGTCGACCGATGCGGTGCGGTAGATGATCGCGTTCGTGATGACGTCTTGCTCGCTCGCCGGCGGAAGATCACTCGAGGAGCTGACGAACGTCCAGGTCTGTTCGCCGGCCGCATCGTTGAGCGCCGCGACGAGGGTGGCTGTCGCCTCATCCGCCGGCTCGCCGAGCGCGGCGGAGTTCTCGATCTCCATGAGACCGACCACGTCAGCGTCAAGCGCCGAGATCGCCTCGACGAGTTTGTCCTGCTGCCGCTGGAGGTCCGCGGCGTCCCAGGCGCCGCGCTGTGGGCAGCCCTCGCGGACGGTGACGCCATCGCCGAAGCGGTCGGTGTAGGGCACGCAAGACGGATTCTCATTGCCGAGCGTCGTGAAGTAGTTCAAGACGTTGAACGACGCCACGCGGAGGTCGCCGCCCACAGCCTCGGGAGCGGCGGTGCGCGGGTTGGCGAAGACCACCGCATCCACTCCGGACCCGTCGCCGGGGAGGGGCTCTCGGGGGTTCAGCTTCCAGACGTTGTTGCGGTAGTCGACGATGAGCGGCTCGGTGAAGGTGACACCGGCGCCGACGACGACCGGCTCGGCCAGCGAGACGTAGGCCGGGGTGAGCGCCGCGTTCGCGGCCGACAGATAGTTGATGCTGGTGCCGTCGTCGAGTGTCACGCCACGAGCAGCGTTGTCCGCCGCGATCGCAGCGGCCTCCGGTGTGCCGGGCCGGGCGAGGTCGGTCGGCTGCCGCAGCGGCTGGTCACCCGCGGCCAACCCCACTTCGCCGTACTGGTTGGTCGCATATGTGTTCGTGACCGTGAACGCTCCCTGCGGAGCGATCACCATCGACTCGAGACTCTCCCGGTGCGCCGCGGTCGCCGGCCAGGGAAGGGCAGCGGGTGTCGGCGGCGTTGCCGCCTCGATGGCCACAGCCCCGCCGGGCGCGACGGTGATCTCGGTCAGTCCGTTGAACTCCGAGACTGCCCCGGTGACCTGCACGGTGTCGCCGAGGGCGACCTCCGCGGTCGCAGCGGGGGAGTAGACGAAGACCGCGTCGGAGGCCGTATGCGTGGCGAGGTCTACTGCGCCGCCCGTGCCGGGAGTCTGGATGACGTAGCCGCTGTAGCCGCCGGTGGCGTAGCGAGCGGTGACGACGCCGGTCGTGGTGACGGTCGTGCCGGCCAGCGGCGAGGCATCGCCGGAGCCCTGGATCTCGGCGATCGTCGCTGTCGTCGGCTCGGGGGGAGTCGGCTCGCCGCCGGTCGCGCGGCCCACCGGAGTGGGCGCGCCCGCCGTGAAGTCGGCGGCGTTGTCGGCCGTGTTCGCGAAGGTCGCCGACCGCGAAATGCTCGTCGCGTTGGTGGTGGCAGGTGCCGCCGCTGTACCGGCGAAGTGGGTGGCGCCGCCCCATCCGACGAAGTCGATGACCTCGGGCAGCGCCACCAGCCCCGTCGCGCCGACGAGAGCGGCAGGACGGGACACGAGCGCGACCTTACCCTGGGTGCCGCTGAGGGCGATCGAACCATCTACGTCCGAACTGAACCCCGGCAGCGACGTATTGGCGCCGGTCGCCTCGCCGATCAGCAGCTGCTCCCCCGCGTCAAGGGATCCGCTGAGCGGGGTCACCTGCCAACTCGCTCCCGTCGCCGAGGCGTACTGCACGCTGTAGCTGCTGAGATCAATCGCGTCGACGCCGACGTTCGCGAGTTCGATGAAGTCGCGGTTGTAGGTCGCGCCGCTGTTCCCGCCGCCGCCGTACACCTCGGAGATCACCAGTGCGGAGGTCGGTGAGACCGCCGCGGACGCGGGGAGCGGTGCAAGCACCAGCCCTGCGGCAACCATGGCGGTGGCCGCCAGGGTTGCGGTGAAGCGGCCGCTTCTCCTTCGGCTGGCGCGGTGCGGATGGGACAGGGCGTTGTTCGTCACGTTCGTCTCCGAGGAGGTCCGGGCACGACTGGGAGTTTCGCGCAGCTTCCGGCCACCACCTTGAGCATCTTGGCATCGAACCGTTCTGACAAGTGACGCAATGGTTAACTCTTTCTCACACGCGGATTCGCTGGCGCGTCTCACTGATGTCGACTAGAGTCCCCGCCTCCCGGTGCAAGGTGTGCCGGGAGGGTGGTGTGTGCTCCCGGTAGACTTGCCGGAACATGTCCCCGCGCGCCCTGAAGCCTCTCGAGCCTGCCTCCACCCCGCCCGAGCTCATCCGCAACTTCTGCATCATCGCCCACATCGACCACGGCAAGTCGACTCTGGCCGACCGGATGCTGCAGATGACCGGCGTCGTGTCGGACCGCGACATGCGGGCGCAGTACCTGGACCGGATGGACATCGAGCGCGAGCGGGGAATCACGATCAAGTCGCAGGCGGTGCGGATGCCGTGGGCCCTCCAGGAGGCCCTGGGGGATGGGCAGCAGACGTACGCGCTGAACATGATCGATACTCCGGGGCACGTGGACTTCACGTATGAGGTCTCCCGTTCGCTCGCCGCGTGTGAGGGCGCCGTCCTGCTCGTCGACGCCGCGCAGGGGATCGAGGCGCAGACCCTGGCGAATCTGTACCTCGCGCTCGAGAACGACCTGCACATCATCCCGGTCCTCAACAAGATTGACCTTCCCGCCGCCGATCCGCAGAAGTTCGCGTCGGAGTTGGCTAATCTCATCGGTGGGCGGCCCGACGACGTCCTGCGCGTGAGCGGGAAGACCGGGCAGGGCGTCGAGCAGCTGCTCGACCGCATCGTCGAGCAGATCCCCGCTCCGCGGGGGAACGCGGAAGCGCCGGCGCGCGCGATGATCTTCGACTCGGTGTACGACTCGTACCGCGGAGTCGTGACCTACGTCCGCATGATCGACGGAAAGCTCGAGCCGCGAGAACGCATTCAGATGATGTCGACGCGGGCGACGCACGACCTGCTGGAGATCGGGGTGTCCAGCCCAGAACCCGTACCCACCCAGGGCCTCGGCGTCGGCGAAGTGGGCTACCTGATCACGGGTGTCAAGGATGTGCGCCAGTCCAAGGTCGGCGATACGATCACCCACCACCGGATACCGGCGACCGAGGCGCTCCCCGGATACACCGACCCGAAGCCGATGGTGTTCTCGGGAATCTACCCCATCGACGGCAGCGATTATGGCGACCTGCGCGAAGCCCTCGACAAACTCAAGCTGTCCGACGCATCTCTCCAGTACGAACCCGAGACGTCGGTCGCGCTCGGTTTCGGATTCCGATGTGGATTCCTCGGGCTCTTGCACCTCGAGATCATCACGGAGCGGCTTTCTCGCGAATTCGGCCTCGATCTCATCACGACGGCACCGTCCGTCACGTACGAGGTCACCACGGACACCGGGGAACTCATCACGGTCACCAATCCGAGCGAGTACCCCGACGGCCGCGTCGCCGAGGTGGCCGAGCCGGTTGTGAACGTCGGCATCCTGCTCCCCAAGGACTACGTCGGCACCGTCATGGAGCTCTGCCAGTTCCGGCGCGGCACGCTGCTCGGCATGGAGTACCTCAGCGAGGACCGCGTGGAACTGCGCTACACCATGCCTCTGGGCGAGATCGTGTTCGACTTCTTCGATCACCTGAAGTCCAAGACGCAGGGATACGCGAGCCTGGACTACGAACCGGCCGGTACTCAGACCGCCGACCTCGTGAAGGTCGACATCCTCCTGCAGGGTGAGAAGGTCGACGCGTTCAGCTCGATCGTCCACCGCGACAAGGCGTATGCATACGGAACCATGATGACGGAACGCCTGCGGAAGCTCATTCCACGGCAGCAGTTCGAGGTGCCCATCCAGGCCGCGATCGGTGCTCGCATCATCGCCCGCGAGAACATCCGGGCCATCCGCAAGGACGTCCTCGCCAAGTGCTACGGCGGGGACATCACCCGTAAGCGCAAGCTCCTTGAGAAGCAGAAAGAGGGCAAGAAGCGTATGAAGATGGTAGGCCGTGTCGAGGTTCCTCAGGAAGCCTTCATTGCGGCTCTGTCGGGTGACGTGGACGGCAAAGACAAGAAGTAGCAGATCGGCGAAGGGTGGAGCGCATGCGCCGCGGGAACTTCCAGGACGACACCGTCGACTACGCCGCGGTCGGCGCGACACAGGCGCACGACCTGATGGGATACCCGCCCGAGCACAGCGTGCCGGCGGAAGCTTCATGGCGGATCGGGAGCGGCGAGGAACGCTTCACCTCCTCGGGCGAGGCATTGCTCTCGTGGACGGCACTGCGCGGCGCCGGCCTCGCGGTCCGGGACGTCCGCCCGGCAGCCGGGCCGATGTATTCAGGTGTGAGCTTCGACGCGGAAGGCGCCCCCGTCGTGCCGAGTCGCCTCGAGGCTGAGCAGCGCTTCGATGCCGACGGCACTCCGTACGTCGGTGCCGGGACGACTGTGCGGGTGCACGGTCGCGTCGGGGGAGTGAGCGCCGATGCCGAATTGCGCGTGATCTTCGTGACCGAGGAACCGCGCCGCGTCGGCTTCGCACTCGGGACGGTCGGCGATTCGGTCGTCAGCGGTGAAGAGTCGTTCGTCATCGAGTGGTATGACAACGACGAGGTCTGGTTCACAGTGCGGGCTTTCGATCGGCCCGTGTCTCCGCTCTATCGCTTGCTGCCCCCGCTGGTGAGGCGCCGGCGCCGCGAGCTGTTCCAGGGGTACCTGCGCGCGATCTCTCCGCTGTACACGACGCCGGCCTGATGGGGTCGGCTGCCCCGCTCGGCGATCCGGTTCCGCGGGACGGCGCGCTCCCGGACGATATCCACGCCAACCCCGACCGCGGCTTCGGCGTGTACCTGCATGTTCCGTTCTGCCGAGTGCGCTGCGGGTACTGCGACTTCAACACCTACACGGCGACAGAACTGCGCGGGGCACGGCAGGACACCTATGCCGACGAGGTTCTCCGCGAGATCTCTCTGTCGCGTCAGGTCCTTTCCCGCGCGGGCGCACTGCGCGCCGCGCGCACGGTGTTCTTCGGCGGCGGTACCCCGACGCTGCTTCCGCCGGGTGACCTCGCGCGCATGCTGGGAGGCGTGCGTGACACGTTCGGGCTGGAGCCGGAAGCCGAGATCACCGTCGAGGCCAATCCCGACACGGTCACGGATGCCGGCGCGAAGGCGCTGGCCGCCGCTGGTGTGACGCGGCTGTCGATCGGAATGCAGTCGGCTGTGCCTCACGTGCTGGCCGCGCTCGACCGTACTCATGACCCCGACGGCGTGGAGACGGCTGTCGCGTCGGCCCGTGCGGCTGGGCTCGCCGTGAGCCTCGACCTGATCTACGGCGCGCCGGGAGAATCGCTCGCCGACTGGCGGGTCTCGCTGGAGTCCGCGATCGCGCTCCATCCGGACCACATCTCCGCCTACGCGCTGATCGTCGAGGAAGGCACCAAGCTTGCGCGTCAGATTCGCCGTGGGGAGGTGCAGGAGCCCTCGGATGATCTCCAGGCCGATATGTACGAACTGGCCGACGAGCTGCTGGCGGCGGCGGGATTCCACTGGTACGAAGTGTCAAACTGGGCGACTGAACCCGCGCACCGCTCCCGGCACAATCTGGCCTACTGGCGGGGTGAGGATTGGTGGGGGTACGGCCCCGGAGCCCACAGCCACGTGGGCGGACTCCGATGGTGGAACGTGCGGCATCCCGCCGCATACGCTCAGCGCCTCGTCGCAGGCGAATCCCCCGGGGCCGGGCGTGAGCGTCCGGACGCCGCCGCCCGGCAGCTCGAAAGTGTGCTGCTGCGATCGCGGATCGCCGACGGGCTCGCGGTGTCGGAGCTCACGCGCGAGGGCCGCGAAGCCATCGCGGGGCTTATCGGCGACGGCCTCGTCGACGGTGCCGCCGCCGTCCGCGGAAGGATCGTGCTGACTCTCCGGGGCCGTCTGCTGGCGGATGCCGTCGTGCGCGCGCTGACGCGTTAGCGCATCAGCGCGCTCGTGACCCGGCAGTTGCATCGGTGCGAGTGACACGCTCATCACGTCGAGGCACGGACGGTCGTCCGGGTGGCGCGATAGGATTGGCACTCGAGGATCGGGAGTGCCAGAACCCGGCGGATCGGCGAGGAGGATCATGGTCTCGGAACGCGGCCTGCAGGTCCTGCGCGCGATCGTGCAGGACTACGTTGAGACGCACGAACCCGTCGGAAGCAAGGCGATCGTCGACCGTCATCAGTTCGGCGTCTCGGCAGCCACGATTCGCAATGACATGGCGCTGCTCGAAGACGAAGAACTCATCGAGGCTCCACACACCTCGTCGGGGCGGGTCCCGACCGATAAGGGCTATCGCGTCTTCGTCGATCACCTCGCCGACCTCCGTCCCCTGAGCACCGCGCAGCGGACGGCGATCTCGTCGTTCCTGACCGATCCGGTCGACCTCGACGATCTCCTCGTGCGCACCGTACGCGCGCTCACTCACCTCACCGGCCAGGTCGCGATCGTGCAGTACCCGTCTTTCGCTCGCGCGAGCGTCTCGCACGTCGAGGTCGTTCATCTCGGTGGCACGCGGGTGGTGATCATCGTCGTGACAGACACGGGTCGTGTTTCGCAGCGCGTCGCATTCTTGCGCGAAGAGCTTTCAGGCGGTGACATCGATCAGATCAAGGCGGCGATCGCCCGCCTCGTCACCGGTTCGTCGGTGCGCGACGCGGCACAGGCGATCGCCGATGTCCTCGCAGAGGAGTCCACACGTCCCTCCGCGGGGGTGGAGGACGCCGTGCGCTCCGTCGCGCGGATCGTCGCCGAGGAGCTCGACGAGTTCCGCCACGACCGCCTGGTCATGGCCGGCAGCGCGACTCTCGCGCGCCGGGAAAGCGACTTCCGCGGCAGCATCTATCCACTTCTGGAGGCGATCGAAGAGCAGGTGACACTGCTGCGCCTCATGGGCGAGATGGTCGCTGACGAACAGGGACTGGCCGCCAGCATCGGGCGCGAGAACGACCCGTTCGGACTGGGCGAGGCTTCCGTTCTCACGAGCGACTACGATGCAACCGGCTCCCCGGCGCGCGTGGGCCTGCTCGGTCCCACCCGCATGGACTATCCCACCAACCTCGCGACGGTTCGCGCCGTCGCACACTACCTGAGCCGCCTGCTCGACGAGGACGACACGTCCCGCTGAGCGCGCGGTTCGCAACCCCGCGTCCCCGGGAAGCAGCCGGGGCAGGAAGGCGATTGTGGCAGACCACTATGACGTCCTCGGCGTTTCCCGCGAGGCGACTCCGGAAGAGATCAAGAAGGCCTATCGCCGTCTTGCGCGAGAGCTGCACCCCGATGTGAACCCGGGGGAGGAAGCCTCCGAGCGCTTCAAGCTCGTCACGCACGCCTACGACGTCCTCAGCGATCCCGAGCAGCGCCAGCGTTACGACCGCGGTGGCGACGGCGGACTCGGCGGCGCCGGCTTCGGCGGCTTCGGCGACATCTTCGAGACATTCTTCGGTGGCGGTGGCGGGCAGCGCGCCGGCCGACCACGCTCGCGCCGCGAACGCGGTCAGGACGCCCTTGTGCGGGTGACACTCGACCTGCGCGATGTCGTCTTCGGCATCCACCGCGACATCGAGGTCGATACGGCCGTGCTCTGCGAGACGTGCGAGGGCTCATGCTGCCAGCCCGGCACGCGCGAAGCGACATGCGACATCTGCCACGGTTCGGGTCAGGTCCAGCGGACGGTGCGCAGTCTTCTCGGCAACGTCGTCACGTCGCAGCCGTGCAACACCTGCCAGGGCTACGGCACGACGATCCCGTATCCGTGCTCCACGTGCCAGGGTCAGGGGCGCGTACGCGCGCGCCGCACCGTATCGCTCGACATCCCTGCGGGCGTCGAGACGGGACTGCGCCTGCAGCTGCCCGGTTCGGGAGAAGTCGGTCCGGCCGGCGGGCCGAACGGCGACCTGTACCTCGAGATCACGGTATCGCCGGATGACGTCTTCAGCCGGGACGGCGACGACCTCCTCGCGACGTTGGAGGTGTCGATGTCTGATGCGATCCTCGGCACCGACACGACCATCACCTCGTTGGATGGCGAAGTCGACCTGGAGGTGCGTCCCGGTGTCCAGTCCGGCGACGTGCTGACGATCAGGGGCCGCGGCATCACACCGCTGCGCGGCGGGAACCGCGGCGACCTGCGCGTGGCCGTCCAGGTCGTGACTCCCACACGCCTCGACGCCAAGGAGCGTGCGCTGATCGAGGACTTCGCCAAGAAGACCAAGGCCCCCGCGCCGCAGCTGTCGCAGTTCCACCAGGGCATGTTCGCGAAGCTCCGCGACCGCTTCCGAGGCTGACGTGGCCCTCCACTTCCTGACGGAAGAGGCGTCCGCGGCGGTGGGGGAGGACCTCGTCCTCAGCGGGGCCGAAGCCCACCACGCGATCGTGCGGCGTGTCCGTGAGGGCGAAGGGGTGACCGTCGGGGACGGCGCAGGGACCTGGCTCGCCGGCACCGTCGCGGTGGTCAAGCCGAAGGAGGTCGTCGTCCGGGTGACGTCTGTCGCTTTCCAGCCGTCCCCGCGGCCGCGACTCGTGCTGGCGCAGGCGCTCGCGAAGGGCGATCGCGACGAGCTCGCGGTGCAGGCCGCGACCGAGATCGGCGTCGACGAGATCCTGCCGTGGCAGGCGGCGCGGAGTGTTTCCCGCTGGTCGGATGACAAAGCCGCCAAGGGGGTCGCCCGGTGGCAGGCGATCGCACGCGAGGCGTCGAAACAGGCGCATCGCGCGTGGGTGCCGTCGATCGCGACGCCGAAGTCGACGGCAGAGATCGCGGCACGGCCAGGGATGCTGCTTGTCCTCGAACCGGCGGCATCCGCTCGACTGTCGCAGGTCGAACTTCCCACGGAGGGCGACATCGTGGTGATCGTCGGTCCCGAGGGGGGCGTCGCCTCCGAGGAGCTCGCCGAGCTTGAACGAGCCGGCGCGTCGTGCGTACGCCTGGGGGACACCGTGCTGCGCACGTCGACGGCGGGCCCCGCCGCCCTCGCGCTCACCAGCGCCCGCCTCGGCCGCTGGTGAGCGCCCCCGCATAGACTGGGGACATGAGCGAACCGTCCGTCTTCACCCGCATCCTCAACGGCGAGATCCCGTCCGAGATCGTCGCCGAAACCGACAACGTCTTCGCCATTCGTGACATCGCGCCCCGTGCCCCGCTGCACCTTCTCGTGATTCCGAAGACAGCGGCCTATCGCGATGTCGTCGAGCTCGCGGCGGGCGATCCCGGCCTCCTCGCGGAGATGGTGAGCCTCGCGAAAACGCTCGCCGAAGAGCACGCGGACGGCGATTTCCGCCTGATCTTCAACGTCGGTGAAGGCGTGGGACAGACCGTGTTCCACGTCCATGCGCATGTCGTCGCCGGGAGATTCAGCGAGGGGAGCGTCGGTGGCTGACGCCGCGGAACCGATCGTCGATCGCATCCTCGTGGACGGCATCGCGATGGTGCAGCTGCTCGGTCCTCAGGACCGCCTCCTGCGCGTCGTGGAGAAGGAGCATCCGTCGGTCGCGGTTCACGTGCGGGGCAATGAGGTCACGCTCGCCGGAGAAGCGGATGCCGTGGCGGCAGCGCGCGCGCTGATCGAGGAACTCATCGCGATGACGCGCGTCGGCGCACGGCTCGACCCCACCGACGTCGAGACGTCGAGCCGCATCCTCCGTGACGACTCGGGCCAGCGCCCCTCGGAGGTGCTCGGCGAGGCCATCCTGTCGTCGCGCGGTCGGGTCATCCGCCCGAAGACCCTGGGGCAGAAGCAGTACGTCGACGCGATCGAGCACAACACGATCGTCTTCGGGATCGGACCCGCCGGCACCGGGAAGACCTATCTGGCCATGGCGAAGGCTGTCCAGGCGCTGCAGCGCAAGGAGGTCGACCGCATCATCCTGACCCGGCCCGCCGTCGAGGCGGGGGAGCGGCTCGGCTTCCTGCCGGGGACCCTCACCGACAAGATCGACCCCTACCTGCGCCCGCTGTACGATGCGCTCAACGAGATGCTGGATCCCGAACTCGTGCCCAAGCTCATGGCATCCGGCACGATCGAAGTCGCCCCGCTCGCGTACATGCGCGGTCGCACGCTCAACAATTCGTTCGTCGTCCTCGATGAGGCGCAGAACACGACGCCCGAGCAGATGAAGATGTTCCTCACGCGCCTGGGCTTCGGCACTCGCATGGTCGTCACCGGCGACATCACACAGGTCGATCTTCCAGTGGGCGCGTCGGGACTCCGGCTCGTGACGCGAGTCCTGAAGGACATCGACGACATCCACTTCGCGATGCTCACGAGCGACGATGTCGTTCGACACAACCTCGTGGGCCGGATCGTCGACGCCTACAGCGTGTATGACGAGCAGCGCTTGGCATCGCGGCGGGAGCACGACGAGGCCTCCGAATTCGCCAATCGCGCGGAGCGCCGCGGAGACGCCCGCTCGAACGGGCCGCGTGACCACCTTCCGCATCGAGGACGATCATGACCATCGAGATCACCAACGAATCCGGCGTCGCCACCGATGAGACTGTCCTGTTGCGCCTCATGGAGCACAACTTCCGCGAGCTGCACGTCAGTCCTGACGCCGACGTGGCCATTCTGCTCGTCGACGAGGGCGCGATGGAGGCCCTCCATGTCCAGTGGATGGACGAACCGGGACCGACCGACGTGCTCAGCTTTCCGATGGATGAGCTTCGTCCCGGCACCGAGGAGCAGCCGACTGCGCCCGGTCTGCTCGGCGACATCGTCCTGTGCCCGCAGGTCGCCGAGGCGCAGGCGCAGGCCGCCGGCCACCCGACCCTCGATGAGCTCGTGCTTCTGACGACCCACGGCCTGCTGCACCTCCTCGGGTTCGATCACGCGGAGCCGGATGACGAACGCGAGATGTTCGCCCTTCAGCGCGATCTGATCACCGCCTTCCAGACGTCCGAACGCCGTCGACGCACATGACCGGAGTGCTGCTCCTGATCGCCGCGGTCGTTCTCGTGGCCCTCGGCGGCCTGATGGCGGCGCTCGATTCCGCGCTCAGTGTCACGTCGCGCGCCGACGTCGCCGAACTCGCCACGACCGGTCGCAACGGTCGCGCGCTCGCGCGGATCTCGGCCGATCCGGAGCCGTACGGCACCGCCGTCGTCTTCATCAGGATCCTCGCCGAGACGACCGCAGCCGTGCTGGTGACGGCAGCGCTCTCCGTCATCTTCGACAGCATCTGGTGGGCGGTGTTCGCCGCGGCAGTACTCATGACCATCGTGTCGTTCGTCCTCGTCGGAGCAAGTCCGCGCGCGGTGGGTCGGCAGCACGCCAAGGGGCTTCTTCGCGCCTGCGCCCCGCTCATCCGCGGAGCGCGCGTCGTGCTCGGCCCGGTCGCGCAGCTGCTCATCGTCGTGGGCAACCGATTCACGCCCGGTGTGCAGCGCGGCACGTCATTCGCCTCGGAAGAGCAGCTGCTGAGCATGGTCGATGAGGCCGCCTCCCAGGATCTCATCGAAGAGGACGATCGCGAACTCATCCACTCGGTGTTCGACTTCACCGACACGTTCGTGCGAGCCGTCATGGTGCCACGCACCGATATGGTGACGATGGATGCCGCCGCCACCACTCAGCAGGCGATGCACCTGTTCTTGGACAAGGGCGTTTCGCGCATTCCGATCGCCGACGACGCGGCCGACGACATCACGGGCGTCGTCTATCTCAAAGACCTCGTGCAGTTCGCCTACCGCGACGAAAGCGCCTGGCGCGATGCTCCGGTGAGCACGATCGCACGTCCCGCCGTCTTCGTGCCCGAGTCGATGAGGGCCGAGACCCTCCTCCAGCAGATGAAGAGGGACGCCGTTCATGTCTGCCTGGTGGTCGACGAGTACGGCGGCGTGGCCGGCCTCGTCACGCTCGAAGATCTCATCGAGGAACTGGTGGGTGAGATCGCCGACGAGTATGACGCGCGGTCGACCGAGATCGTCGCCCTCGACGCCGGCCGGTATCGGGTGAGTGCGAGGCTCGGTCTCGATGAAGTCGGCGAGCTCTTCGGCATCGATCTTGAGGATGACGATGTCGACTCGATCGGCGGTCTGCTGGGCAAGCTGCTGGGGCGGGTTCCTCAGCCCGGCGCGGCGGCCGAGCACGGTGGTCTCATCATCACCGGCGGAACGTCGCGAGGCCGCGGGCGGGGACTGGCCACCGTCTTCGTGGAGCGTGCGCCGAACCTGGTCGCCGCGGAAGCCGCGTTCGGCGGACGCGCCCCTCGCACGGGAAGCACCCCGGTCGGCGAGCACGCCGATGGGCACACCAAGAGCGGGACCACCAAGACCGGCAAGAACAACACCCAAAGGGGCACCCACCGATGACCGAGACGCGATCGGGATTCGTGACATTCGTCGGCCGCCCCAACGTCGGAAAGTCCACGCTCACCAACGCGCTCGTGGGCGAGAAGATTGCGATCACGAGTGACAAGCCTCAAACAACCCGTCGCGCGATCCGCGGCATCCTGAACCGTCCCGGCGGCCAGCTCGTCATCGTCGACACACCCGGGATCCACAAGCCGCGGACGCTGTTGGGTCAGCGCCTGAACGACCTCGTCGAGCAGGTGCTCGGCGACGTGGATGCGATCGGCTTTCTCGTGCCGGCGACCGAGAAGGTCGGTCCGGGCGACCGGAGGATCGCCGCATCCTTGGACGGGTATCCGCGCGCGAAGAAGGTCGCGATCGTCACGAAGACCGATATCGCCAGCCGTGACGAGGTCACCGAGCGCCTGCTCGAGGTCGACGGCCTCCGCGAGGATTGGGCCGCGGTCATCCCGCTGTCAGCCGTTGCCGGTGAGCAGCTCGACCTGCTGGCCGATGAACTGCTGGCGCTGCTGCCGGTCGGCCCCGCTCTCTACGGCGAAGGTGTGGTGACCGACGAGTCGATCGAGGACCGCATCGCCGAGATCATCCGCGAGGCGGCGCTGGCGGGCGTGCGCGATGAGCTGCCCCATTCCATCGCCGTGACGATCGATGACATCTCTGAACGCGAGGACGGAGGCTTGACCGACATCTACGCGAATCTCGTGGTCGAACGCGACAGTCAGAAGGCGATCATCATCGGCCACAAAGGCTCCCGCCTGCGCGATGTCGGTGCCCGCGCACGTGCTCAGATCGAGCCGCTCGTCGGGACGCGGGTCTTCCTGGCCCTGCATGTGCGCGTCGCCAAAGAGTGGCAGCGTGACCCGAAACAACTCGGCCGACTCGGCTTCTGACCGCGCGTCGCGCGACCATCGACCCGCACGGCGCGCGCACCGGTCCCATCGGGTGTAATCTTTCTGCATGCGCTTCACCGGCATCCTCCTTCTTCTTAGCCGCCGCGACGAGACCTCGGTTTAGGGCCTCCCTCGTCGCGGAGCTTCGTCGTTGGCCCTCTACGAGCAGACGAAGGACAGAAGCGACACATCATGGACAACCACCAGAAGCCGTCGGCGATGCCGATCCACAAGTATCGGCCGTTTCACGAGCAGATCAGCGTCAACCTGCCGGACCGCACATGGCCTGACAAGCGCATCACCCGGGCCCCGCGCTGGTGCGCCGTCGATCTTCGCGACGGCAACCAGGCGCTGATCGACCCGATGAGCCCCGAGCGCAAGCGCATCATGTTCGACCTTCTCGTCGGCATGGGATACAAGGAGATCGAGGTCGGGTTCCCGAGTGCGAGCCAGACCGACTTCGATTTCGTCCGCCACTTGATCGAAGACCATGCGATTCCCGATGACGTGACGATCCAGGTGCTCACGCAGGCGCGCGAGCACCTGATCGAGCGGACCTACGAGTCGATCGCCGGGGCGAAGCAGGCGATCGTGCACCTGTACAACTCGACGAGCGTGCTGCAGCGCGAGGTCGTCTTCCGCACCGACCGTCAGGGAATCATCGACCTCGCACTGGATGGCGCGCGGTTGTGCCGTGAATTCGAGACGCGGATCCCTGAGACGCAGGTGTTCTACGAGTACTCGCCGGAGTCCTACACAGGCACCGAGCTCGAGTTCGCTTTGGACGTGTGCAACCAGGTGATCGAGGTCTTCGAGCCGACGCCCGAGCGGAAGGTCATCATCAACCTCCCGGCCACCGTCGAGATGGCGACCCCGAACATCTACGCCGATTCGATCGAGTGGATGAGCAGGCACCTCGCGCACCGTGAGAACGTGATCCTTTCGCTGCACCCCCACAATGACCGCGGCACCGCGATCGCTGCGGCCGAGCTCGGGTACCTCGCCGGCGCGGACCGCATCGAGGGATGCCTGTTCGGCAACGGTGAGCGCACCGGCAACGTCGACATCGTGGCGCTCGGCATCAATCTGCTGACTCAGGGTGTCGATCCGCAGATCGACTTCGGCGACATCGACCACGTCAAGCGAACCGCCGAGTACTGCAATCAGCTGCCGGTGCACGAGCGCAGCCCGTGGGCGGGCGACCTCGTTTTCACCGCGTTCAGCGGTTCGCACCAGGATGCCATCAAGAAGGGCTTCGAAGCGATGGAGGCCACAGCTGTCGAACGCGGCGTGACCGTCGACGAGATCCATTGGGCTGTCCCGTATCTGCCGATCGATCCGAAGGATCTGGGCCGTTCGTACGAGGCTGTCATCCGCGTCAATTCACAGTCCGGCAAAGGCGGTGTCGCGTACCTCCTCAAGAGCGACCATGCGCTGGATCTGCCGCGAAGGCTGCAGATCGAGTTCTCCGGTGTCGTGCAGGCCAAGACCGATGCGGAAGGCGGCGAGGTATCCAGTGACCAGATCTGGGCGATCTTCACGGACGAGTACCTGCCGGCATCCGCCGCGGACGAGAAGTGGGGCCGCTTCGAACTGCTCTCCACACGCACACAGAGCGATATGTCCGGTGACGTATCACTTGAGATAACACTGCGCGACGGTGAAGAGGAGGTTGCCGCGTCCGGACGGGGCAATGGGCCGGTGGCGGCCTTCTTGAGCGTGCTCGGGGCCCGCGGATTCGACATCTCGCTGTACGACTACGTCGAACACACGCTCAGTGCCGGCGGCGATGCGAAGGCCGCTGCATATGTCGAGCTGCAGGTCGATGGGGAACGCCTCTGGGGCGTGGGCATCGACGGGGACATCTCCACAGCGAGCCTCAAGGCGATCGTGTCGTGCGTGAATCGGGCGATCCGTACGCGCGAGCGCTCGGCGATCCTCACCACGGTCTGAGGGACCGGGGCGCACGCCCTTCGCGGGATGTTGGCGGACGGTCAGGGCCTGATGATCGGGATGGCGCTGGTCTCCACAGCGACCTTGCGCTGGTACAGGGCCCGTTGCTCGGGCAGCGAAATGTCGAAGATCACCGCGAGCAGCCGGATGATCGTCGTCACGGTGATGCAGGCGACAGCTGCGACGGCGAGTGGCGCACCCCATGCGTTCGCTCCGACGAGCACGAAGCAACCGGCGGCGGCTGCGACCGCGTAGAGCGATCCGACGTGCATGATCGCGACGGGCAGTCCCATGAAGATGTCTCGCAGGATGCCGCCGCCCACCGCGGCACAGACTCCGACGAACACGGCCGGAACCTCCGGGAGCCCGATAGCGAGCGCCTTGGCCGTGCCGAAGGCACCGAAGAGCCCGATCACGAGCGCGTCAAGGGCGATGATGAGCTGATTCAGCCGCTGGAACAGGCTCGCCAACAGCATGCCGATGAGCGCCGCGGCGCCGGCGGTCACCAGGTACCAGTTGCTCTGCAGCGAGACCGGCGGAACGTTGAGCAGCAGGTCGCGGATGAGACCGCCCCCCATCCCCATGATGATCCCGATGATCGTGACGCCGAGGAGATCGAGACGGCGCTTTCCGACGAATCCCGACGCGAACATCGCGCCCTGCACGCCGCCGAGGCCGACGGCGACGAGGTCTGCCCAGAGGGGGATCACGAAGAGCGGCTCTGTCACGCATCCATTGTCGCCCGTGAGGGCGATAATCGTTGAGTGCCCACCTACCGCGACGAAGTCGTGGTCCTGCGTACCCACAAGCTCGGGGAAGCGGATCGCATCCTGACGATGCTCAGCCGCCGCCACGGCAAGATCCGTGCCGTGGCGAAAGGCGTACGGCGTACGTCGTCGCGCTTCGGCGCTCGGCTGGAGCCCTTCATGGTCGCCGATGTGCAGCTGTACGAAGGGCGATCGCTCGATGTCGTCCAGCAGGCCGAATCGCTGGCATCGTACGGGGCCCAGATAGCGGTCCACTACGACCGCTACACCGCCGCACACGCGATGGTCGAGACGGCTGATCGGCTCAACGAAGCCGAATCCACCCCTCAGCAGTATCTGCTCCTGGTGGGGGGGTTGCGTACCCTCGCGCAGGGTGTGCACGCATCTCGGTCGGTCCTGGATTCGTATCTCCTGCGCGCCATGGCCCTCTCCGGCTGGGCGCCCGGGCTCGGCGACTGCGCCCGCTGCGGACGGGCCGGACCGCACGACTGGTTCGTCGCACAACTGGGTGGAACGGTGTGCAACGATTGTGCGCCCGCGGGCTCCGCTCGCCTGCGTCCCGAGACCGGCGACCTCCTGCGCGCGCTGATCGCTGGGGAGTGGGATGCCGTGGATGCCGCATCGGGCCCTGCCACCGCATCGGCGTCCGGGCTCGTCGCGGCATATGCCCAGTGGCATCTCGAGCGTGGAATTCGCTCGCTGTCGCTCATGGAGAGCACGCGATGATCTTTCCCGCCCGTGCTCCCAAGCCGTTCACTCACCGCGACGCGATGCCGTATCGCCCGCTCGACTGGACCGGGATCCAGCCGCCGCCCTTTCCCGCGGGGAGTGTGCCGGCGCACGTGGCGATCGTCATGGACGGAAACGGACGCTGGGCCAATCGTCGCGGGCTCCCCCGGATCGAGGGGCATCGAGCGGGGGAGGAAGTGCTCCTGGATGTGGTCGCCGGAGCGATTCAGGCGGGCGTCAGACACCTCAGCGTCTACGCGTTCTCGACGGAGAACTGGAGCCGCTCGCCCGACGAAGTCCGATTCCTCATGGGGTACAACCGTGACGTGCTGCGCCGTCGCCGTGATCAGCTCAACGAGTGGGGCGTGCGGATCCGCTGGGCCGGACGGCAGCCCCGCCTCTGGGGATCGGTCATCAAAGAACTGCGCATCGCCGAGCAGCTGACCGCGGCCAATGGCACGCTGACGCTGACGATGTGCATCAACTACGGTGGCCGCATCGAGCTCGTCGACGCGATGCGGAGCATCGGCGACGAGATCGCCGCCGGGCGGCTCAAGCCCTCTGCGATCAGCGAGAAGACGATTCGTCGCCACCTCTACATCCGCGACATGCCCGACGTCGACCTGTTCGTGCGTTCCTCCGGAGAGCAGCGCACGTCGAACTTCCTGCTGTGGGAGTCTGCGTACGCCGAACTGGTGTTCCTGGACACGCTCTGGCCGGATTTCTCCCGCACCGACCTCTGGCACGCCATCGGGACGTACCTGGACCGCGACCGCCGCTTCGGTGCTGCGATCGACCGACCGGCCGGGGAATAGATCCGGGTGTCCCGCTCGTTGCCACTGAGGTGACGAATGCCATCAAGATCGACGTATGGAGTGACATCGCGTGCCCCTGGTGCTACATAGGGAAGCGCAACCTGGAGAACGGACTGGCTGTCGTGGCCGACGATCCCGATGCTCCGCGGGTGGAGGTGACCTTCCACTCGTTCGAGCTTTCCCCCGACACCCCCGTTGATTTCGATGGTGACGAGCTCGAGTTCTTGAGTGGGCACAAGGGAATGCCGCGCGAGCGCGTGCGAGAGATGCTCGAGAACGTCACGGGTGTCGCAGCAGCGGCAGGGCTGGAGTATCGTTTCGACCTGCTGAAGCACACCAATACCGTCAAAGCGCATGAACTGCTGCATTTCGCGAAGGCACAGCACGCACAGCACGCGATGGAGGAGCGCTTGATGGCAGCGTACTTCACAGAGGGCCGCCATGTCGGACGCATCGACGATCTCGTGGAGCTGGCCGCAGAGGTCGGTCTCGACCCCGATGCCGCGCGGGATGCGCTCGTGTCGGGCCGGTACCTGGCGGATGTGCGAGCTGACCAGGAGCAGGCGCAGGCGTACGGCATCCAGGGCGTGCCGTTCTTCGTGATCGACGGGAAGTACGGCGTCAGCGGTGCTCAGCCGCCCGACGCGTTCGCTCAGATCACGCGCCAGGTGTGGGCCGAGCGCCAGTCGGCCTGATCAGGCGGGGAGGCTCGCCTCGATCGCGGCGACCACCTCGGGGTCGTCGGGCTTGGTCTGCGGGCGGAAGCGGTGCACGTCGCCAGACGGGGCGATGAGGAACTTCTCGAAGTTCCACATGATCGGGCCCCGTGCGCCCTCTACGTTCGGCGACTTCTTCAGCGCCTTGTAGAGCGGGGCCGCATGCGCGCCGTTCACGCGGATCTTGTCCATCACGGGGAAGCTCACTCCCCAGGTCGTCGAGCAGTACTCGAGGATCTCCTCCATCGAGCCCGGCTCCTGACCCATGAACTGGTTGCACGGGAAACCGACGACCTGCAGTCCTCGCTCGCCGTAGGCACGCTGGAGCTCCTCGAGCTGCTCATACTGCGGCGCGAGGCCGCACTTTGAAGCGACGTTGACGATGAGGATCGCCTTGTCACCGAAGTCTGCAAGAGTCTGCTCCGCGCCGTCGGCGGTCTGGAAGGCGATGTCACGGATGTTCACTGTCTGGGTATCGGCCATGTTGTCCACGATATGTCGCCGCGGCGCGACCGGGCCGATGTTCTCTGGGAGAATGGAATGAATGTCCACCCCTCTTGCCCCCGCACCGGCCCCGTCACTGAGGATCGGCCCGATCACGATGGATGCACCCGTCGTACTCGCGCCCATGGCCGGCATCACCAATACGGCGTTCCGTCGGCTATGCCGAGAGTATGGCGCGGGACTCTACGTCAGCGAGATGATCACGACGCGCGCCCTCGTCGAACGCAATGACGCCACGTTGCGGCTCATCCGACACCATGAATCAGAGACGCCGCGCTCGATTCAGCTCTACGGGGTGGATCCTGAAACGACCGAGGCGGCAGTACGCATCCTGGTCGAGGAGAATCGCGCCGACCACATCGATCTGAACTTCGGCTGCCCGGTTCCCAAGGTGACCCGGAAAGGCGGCGGTGCGGCTCTCCCGTGGAAGCTCGGACTCTTCCGCGAGATCGTTACCCGCGCGGCCCGCGCCGCCGACCACATCCCTCTGACGGTGAAGATGCGCAAGGGCATCGATGAAGGTCACCTGACCTATCTCGACGCGGGTCGAATCGCAGAGGATGCGGGGGTCGCCGCCGTCGCTCTGCACGCCCGCACGGCGGCGGAGTTCTATTCCGGGACCGCCGACTGGGACGCGATAGCGAAGCTGAAGCGCGCGGTCACCGGGATCCCGGTTCTCGGCAATGGCGACATCTGGGCAGCGGAGGACGCTCAACGGATGATGGCAGTCACCGGTTGCGACGGTGTCGTGGTCGGACGCGGCTGTCTGGGCCGGCCGTGGCTGTTCGGCGATCTGGCGCGCGCTCTGGGCGGTCCGGCCGGGGTACACCGGCCGCCGGTCGATGCGACTCTCGGCTTCGTCGCGGACGCGTTTCGACGCCACGCCGAACTTCTCGTCGAGTTCTTCGAGGACGAGGGGCGCGGATGCCGCGACATGCGCAAGCATGTCGCCTGGTACTTCAAGGGGTATCCCGTGGGCGGCGAGACGCGCGCGGCGTTGGCGACCGTCTCCAGTCTTGCCGAGATCGACGTTCTTCTCGCGACCCTCGACCTCGCCGCTCCCTACCCGGGTGCCGCCGCAGAGGGGCAGCGAGGACGCGCCGGTACGCCCAAGCGCCCCGCGCTACCGGATCGCTGGCTGGATTCGCGTGAGCTCGATGCCGCGGAGTCATCTGCCATGGCCGACGCTGAGCTGGACCACAGTGGTGGCTGAGGCGGGAGGTGTCGGCATCTCGGCGGGCCGCCCGGCCGGCTACGACGAGCACGACGTGGAGCGCTTCCATCCCGAACTGCATCGCTCGCGCCGCGACGGCTTCGCGCGCGACCGTGCTCGCGTACTGCACTCAGCGGCGCTGCGGCGCCTCGCGGCCAAGACGCAGGTGCTCAGCCCTGCGAGCCCGGCCGATTTCGCCCGCAACCGCCTCACGCATTCGCTCGAAGTCGCACAGGTCGGGAGAGAGCTCGCGATCGCGCTCGAGCTCTCTCCCGACGTGGTCGATACAGCATGCCTCAGTCACGACCTGGGCCACCCGCCGTTCGGCCACAACGGTGAGCGGGCACTGAACGATTGGGCCGTGGACATCGGCGGATTCGAGGGCAATGCGCAATCGCTTCGCATCCTCTCCCGACTGGAGCCCAAGGTCGTCGATGCGGATGGCGGCAGCTTCGGGCTCAATCTCACGAGAGCGAGTCTGGATGCCGCGTGCAAATACCCCTGGAACGTCGAACACGCGATTCTCGATCCCGGAGGGCGGCTGAAGTTCGGCGTGTATCCGGAGGACGAAGCGGTGTTCCGGTGGATGCGCGAGGGTGCGCCCGGGCGCGTGCGCTGCATCGAGGCCGAGGTCATGGACCTGTCGGACGACATCGCGTACTCGGTGCATGATTTCGAGGACGCGATCCTCAACGGCTACCTCGATCCGCGCCGGCTCTTGGATGCGCGGGAGCATGAGGCGCTGTTGACCGCGATCCGCTCGTGGGTCGGAAACGAGTTCTCGCGAGATGAGCTCGGCGATGCGCTCTTCCGGCTGACTCGACTGCCGGAATGGATCGCCGGGTTCGATGGCTCGCGCGCGGCCGTGGCGCGGCTGAAGAACCTCACGAGCGACGTGATCGGCCGGTTCGCACGCGCCGCGACGGCCGCCACGCGCGAGTCCTACGCGGCACCCGTGCTGACGCGGTTCCGCGGACGCATGGTGATTCCGCGCGTCATCGAGGTGGAGATGGCCGTCCTCAAGGGCGTTATCGGGGCCTTCGTCGTGTCGATCGAAGGCCGGAAGGGCCTGTACAGGGAGCAACGCCGCGTACTGGGCAGGCTCGCCACGGCGCTATGGGAGCGCCCCGACCAGTTGGATCATCTCTACGCCGAGGATTTCGCTGCGGCCTCCACCGATTCTGCGCGTCGCCGGGTCGTCGTCGACCAGGTCGCGAGCCTGACCGACCGGTCTGCCATCGAGTGGCACGCCCGCTTGGTGGGACCGGTCGACCTGAGGGAGCTCGGTTTGCGGTCGTCGGGGGAACGCGTCACTGCCGCGCATGCCTATGCGCTGCCGGAGCCGATCGAGGGACTGGGTCCCGACCTCGCGACCGGCCTCGGGGTCGGGGCCGTACCGGCCGAGGGCTTCTGATGGCGCGGATCAGGCAAGAGGATGTCGACGAGGTGAAGGCTCGCACGAATATCGCCGATATCGTCGGGGAGCGCGTCGCTCTGAAATCAGCGGGGGTCGGCTCGATGAAGGGCCTGTGTCCCTTTCACGACGAGCGGAGTCCGAGCTTCCACGTGCGCCCACAGGTCGGGTACTACCACTGCTTCGGCTGCGGCGAGTCCGGAGACGTCTACTCATTCCTCCGCTCGATGGACCACGTGTCCTTCACGGAGGCTGTCGAGCGTCTTGCTGCCAGAATCGGCTTTGAACTGCACTACGAGGATGGGGGAGTCGCCCCAGAGACGAGCGGACGCACGCGGCTCTATCAGGCCAACTCCGCCGCCGCGGAGTGGTTCCGGAGCCGGCTGTCTTCGCCCGAAGCGGAAGCGGCGCGTCGTTTCCTCGGCGAGCGGGGCTTCGACGCGGGCGCAGCAGCGCACTTCGGTGTGGGCTATGCACCGAAGGGCTGGAACGGGCTGCGCGATGCACTCAAGACGCAGGGCTTCACCGAGCAGGAACTCACGGCGGCGGGCCTGCTCTCTCAGGGGCAGCGCGGGGTCTATGACCGCTTTCGCGGGCGACTGGTCTGGCCGATCCGTGATGTGACCGGTCAGACGATCGGCTTCGGCGCGCGGAAGTTGTACGAGGACGACCAGGGACCGAAGTACCTCAACACGCCGGAGACCCCGATCTACAAGAAGGCGCAGGTCCTCTACGGTCTCGACCTCGCCAAGAGGGAGATCTCGCGGTCGCACAGCGTCGTCGTCGTGGAGGGGTACACCGACGTGATGGCGTGTCACCTCGCCGGGATCACGACGGCAATCGCCAGCTGCGGCACCGCGTTCGGCTCCGATCACATCACGGTGCTCCGCCGTGTGATGGGTGACGACACGGCATCCGGGGAAGTCGTCTTCACCTTCGATCCGGACGCCGCCGGTCAGAAGGCCGCCTTGCGCGCCTTCAGCGAAGAGAAGCGCTTCGCCGCGCAGACCTATGTCGCTGTCGGCCCGGACGGCCTCGATCCGTGCGACCTGCGCCTGCACCGAGGCGATGCCGCCGTCCGCGCGATCATGGACGACAAGACCCCGATGTTCGAGTTCGTGATGGACCAGCGGCTCGCTGTCTTCGACCTCTCCACCGTCGAGGGACGCGTCGGCGCCCTTCGCGCCGCGGCGCCGATCGTCGCCGAAATCCGCGACCCTGCGCTACGGCCGGGGTACATACACGTCCTCGCCCGGAAGCTCGGGATGGACCTCGGCGAGGTGCGTCCGGCCGTCGAACGTGCCGCGCGTGCCACGCGCGCGACGGCTGCCCCCCTCGCTTCACCGCATCCTGTGGCGACGAGAACGGCTGAGCAGACGCTCGCGGCCGACCGGGTCACGATCGCCGCTCTCCCCCGTACGGCCGACGTCGCCCTCGAGCGCGATGCCCTCATGGGCGTGCTGCAGTACGGTCACCTCTTGGACGCGGCCGAGACGGATGCCGCCCTGGCGCTGCCGATGTCACATCCTGCGTTGGATGCTGTTCGGCTCTCGATCGCGGCACAGCCCGATCGCACCCGCGTCGGTTGGGCCGCTGCTGCGGTCGAGGCTACCCGGGAGCCGCTCCGGTCACTCGCGGTCGAGCTTCTCACGGCGACGTTCCCCGCGCTGACAGAGTCGGAGGCGAAGGCGTCCGCACGCTCGCTCTGCCTGCGCCTGCGCGTGCGCGCGATCGACCGCGAGAAGAGTGAACTCCTCGGGGCGATTCAGCGCCTGCCGGCGGATTCGTCCGAAGGCCGCAGCGTCCGCCTCGCCCTCCGTGACCTCGATCAGCGCCGACAAGCGCTCAGCGAGGAGAAGTAGCGTGGTCGGAGCGAACGGGGAATGATGAAGCCCATGCCCCGCATCGCCGATGACGCCCCAGCCATCCGCGCCGCGGACCTGTCGCTCGACCGCGGCGGAGTGCGCGTCATCGACGGCATGACGTTCACGCTCCAGCGCGGCGGAGCCTTGGCGATCATGGGCCCGACCGGTGCCGGAAAGTCCAGCCTGGCCGCGATCCTGTCCGGAGTCCGCCACGATGGATTGACCGTGGCCGGAGGTGATGCCTGGGTTACGGGCATATCGGTGCGGCGCGGGGGTCGCAGGCTCCGGGTGAGGGGCGTTCTCACCGGGTACCTCGCCCAGGGCGCTGGATCGAGCCTTCCCTCACGCCTGACCGTCGAGGACGTCATCAGCGAGCCGATCATGGCGCGCGATCGCAGCGTGAATCCACGTGGGCTGGCGATCCGTGTAGCGGGGTTGCTGGATGAGCTCGAACTGCCGCTGGGCGCCGCCGCGAAGTACCCCTATGAGTTGAGCTCGGGGATGCGCCAGCGTGTCGCGCTCGCCCGCGCCCTGATTCTTGAGCCGCTGGTGTTCATCGGGGATGATCCTTACGCGAACCTCGATATCGGAGTGCGCCGTGCGGCGCGGGACGCACTGCTGCGGCGTCGCGAGCACGCGGGCATGGCGCTCCTCGTGGTCACCAACGACTCGGAGACGGTGCGCGAGCTTCAAGCCGACGTCGTGGTGCTGCGCGCCGGTCATATCGTCGGATGCGGCCGCGGTGGTGGAGAGCTCGTGTGGACGCCGGACGGTCGCAATGCTCTCGCGCTGTGACACGCGCCGATGGGCCCACGCGTCGTCAGCACCGGTCGAGTCTTGCTAGGATGGTCTGGTTGCCCGCTCGCGGGTGGCTGATCCTCGGTAGCTCAATTGGCAGAGCAGCCGGCTGTTAACCGGCAGGTTCTTGGTTCGAGTCCAAGCCGGGGAGCGAAGGGCCCTGGACTCCACTCCGGGGCCCTTCTTCGTCACCTGGATCATGGGCGATGTCACGCGTCGATATCGTCGACGCCGGGGGTCCAGGACTGCCCCGTCACTCCCCACCCGCGCTTGCGCGCGAGTTTCTGAACCGTCTTCCATTCGCCGTCGTCGAGCCGGTCGAGGTACAGGATGCCGTCCAGATGATCGTATTCGTGCTGCATGATCCTCGCGCGCCACCCGGTCACTTCGATGCGGACCGGGTTCCCGTCGAGATCCGAACCCGTGACCAGGACCTCGTCCGAGCGGCGAAGCGGAAAACGCTCGCCGGGGAACGACAGGCATCCTTCCGACTCTTCCTCGGGGTCGGGTGCGCCGGGTTCGATCGGCCGCATCCACAGTTCCGGGTTGATGATCACACCGCGCCAGGGGCCGCCGTCGTCATCCTGATAGCCATAGGTGTATATCCGCAGCGAGACGCCCACCTGAGGGGCCGCGAGCCCCACGCCGGGCGCGGCATCCATCGTGTCGAACATGTCCGCCACGAGCGTGCGGATCTCGTCGGTGATCTCGTCGACGGGGGCGGCGGGGGAGTGCAGGCCGGCGTCGCCCATGATTCGAATCGGAAGAACAGCCACGTCCTGAGCCTACCGATCGCCTGCGGCAGTTAGTGTCGAGGGATGATGGATGCCGCCTCGACCCTCGGTGATGTCACCGATCAACTGGTCGGCGTTTTCGACGATCCCAAGATCTTGATCGGCGTTCCGTTGGCGCTTCTCGGCGCCGTGTTCATGTCGTTCGGTGCGCAATACCAGCACCGCGGCGTCCAGAAGGTCGAGCGGCTCACTCACGTCAACGGCGGCAGCGGACTCACCGGAGCTCAGCTGGCCAATTTGCTGCGGCGGCCGTCGTGGGTCGCGGGAACCGCGATGCTGGGTCTCGCAATCGTCTGCCAGCTCGCCGCGCTGTCGTTCGCTCCGCTCATCCTGGTGCAGCCGCTGGGTGCGATCTCGCTCGTGATCACGACGCTGCTGAACGCCCGCATCAGCGGTCACCACCCGACGAAGCGGTCGATCGGCGCGATTGCCCTGTGCGTCGGCGGCATCTTCCTGTTCGTCACGATAGCGGCCGTCTATGCCACCGAGACGCCGGTCAGCGACCGCCAGCTTCTCACGGTGCTCGTGATCTTGGCCGTCGTCGTCGTCGTGCTCGGCGGTCTGTGGGTGTGGCTTCGGCGCCGGACGAACGCACTGTTCTACATCGCGAGTGCGGGCATGATCTACGGTTTCGTCGCGACCCTCGCGAAGGTCGTCATCAGCCGCATTCAGCATGGCGAATTCGAGTGGCTCACCGTCCTCTGCGTCGTGGCGCTCGTCGCCGGCACCGCAGTCGGCGCTTACTTCGTGCAGACCGCATACGCCTCCGGTCCCCCCGATCTGGTCATCGCCGGGTTGACCGTCATCGACCCGATCGTCGCGATCGTCATCGGCCTCGCCGTTCTGCACGAAGCGGCGACAGCACCGTGGGGTGCGTTCGTCGGTTTCGCGGTGGCGGGTGCGCTTGCGATCGCGGGGGTATTCCAGCTGGCCCGCTATCATCCGCAGATCGTCAGTGACAGTCAGGAGATCCCGATTCCGCGCGGGAGCGATGCGTCCTCGGGCACGGGGTCCACCCGCATCACCGAGGCTGTCGCCAAGGTCTGGCCCGATCCGCCGGTGCGCAATCGCGACCAGTCTTCGCCGCGATAGGATCGAACCCGCAGGGGGCGGTGGCCAAGCTGGTCAAGGCAGCGGGCTCATAACCCGACGATCGCGGGTTCAAGTCCCGCCCGCCCTACGTCACAAATCACACTGTTGTGATTCGCGGAGTCCTTCGGCCATAATGGGGGATAATCGCACATCTCGCCGTAACTCCGGCATCTCAGGTCGTAGGGGAAGACGTACCTGACGAAACGGAGAAGCAGATGGCGACATCACCCGCGCGTGGAGTGGTCTACATTCACTCTGCGCCACGAGCGTTGTGCCCCCACCTGGAGTGGGCGGTAGGACGTGCCCTGGGCCGTGCGGTCAGTTTCGACTGGGTCGACCAGCCGGTCCTCGCCGGCAGTCGACGTGCCGAATTCTATTGGGAAGGACCCGCCGGAACAGGCGCCGCCCTTGCCACGGCGATGCGCGGGTGGGAGCACCTGCGATTCGAAGTGAGCGAGGATCCCTCCCCGCGCAGCGACGGCGGCCGCTGGATGCACACGCCGGGCCTCGGAATTCACTTCGCACAAACCGACACGGCAGGAAACATCGTCGTCGGAGAGGACCGCATCCGCTACGCGATGGAGATCGCGGCGGGCGACGCCACCGAGCTTCGACGCGAGCTCGACATCGCCCTGGGTTCGGCATGGGACGAGGAACTCGAGGCCTTCCGCCATGCGAGCGACGACGCCTCGGTCGTCTGGCTTCACAAGGTCGGCTGACGACGGGCTCAGACCGAGGCGAAGGCTACGACCGCGTTGTGTCCGCCGAAACCGAATGAGTTGCTGATGGCGAGCTGATCACCCGCTCCCAGAGGGGTCGGCTGTCCCGACAGGCGGAAGGGCACTGCCGGGTCCTGCTCACTGATGTTGATCGTCGGAGGAGCGACGCGCTCTCGAATGGCGAGGATCGCGAAGATGGCTTCCAGCGCTCCGGTGCCACCCAGCAGGTGCCCGGTGGACGCTTTCGTGGCCGAGACGGGGATCTCGTCGATCCGCGCGCCGAAGACGCTCTTCAGTGCGACATACTCATTGGGGTCGCCGACCGGTGTGGATGTCGCGTGGGCGTTGATGTGTGTGACCTCGTCCACCGAGCGTCCCGCCGCTTCGAGTGCCATCCGCACGGCACGCGCGGCGCCGTCGCCCTCGGGATCGTTCGCGGTGATGTGGTAGGAGTCAGCCGTGACGCCACCGCCGACGACCTCTGCGTAGATCTTCGCGCCACGCGCCTTTGCGTGCTCCTCGGTCTCGAGGATCAGAACGGCCGCGCCTTCGCCCATCACGAATCCGTCGCGGTCGATGCTGCCCGGCCGCGAGGCCGTTTCGGGGGAGTCATTGCGCTTGGAGAGCGCCTGCATCGAGGAGAAGGAAGCGATTGTGACCGGGTGGATCACTGACTCGGTACCACCGGCGATGACAACGTCGGCCAGCCCGTCACGAAGGTGCTCCACCGCGTTGACGATCGACTCGGTGCTCGAAGCGCACGCGCTCGCAACCGTCCGCGCGTACGCCCGCGCACCGAAGTGAAGCGAGAGGTTCCCGGCCGCTGAATTCGGCATGAGCATCGGGACCGTCATCGGCAGAACTCGCCGGGGACCCTTCTCCCGCAACGTGTCCCATGCATCCAGCAGGGTCCACAGTCCGCCGATGCCGGTGGCGAAGTCCACACCGAGGCGTTCAGGCGCTACGTCTGGTTCCCCGGCATCCTTCCAGGCTTCCAACGCTGCCACGAGGGCGAACTGGGCCGAGGGGTCCAGTCGCTTCGAGACCGGCCTTTCGAGAACCGTATCGGGTCGAACCGCTGCCTGAGCCGCGAACGTCACGGGAAGCTGGTACTGCTCGACCCAGTCGTACTCCAGGGTGCGCGTGCCGGACGCGCCGGACAGTAACGCCTTCCAACTGTCCGGCGCTGTCCCGCCGATGGGGGACGACGCGCCGATTCCGGTCACAACGATTCGCGGGGTACTCATGGTGTTCCTCGTGGTGTTCCTCAGCGTGCAGATGACTCGCGCCGGTGGGGGTGGATGCCCGCCACCGGAGCGTCGATCACGCCTGGTGGGAGATGATGAAGGTGACGGCGTCGCCGACAGTCTTGAGGTTCTTGACCTCTTCGTCGGGGATCGCGACGCCGAACTTCTCTTCTGCGTTCACAACGATCGTCATCATCGAGATCGAATCGATGTCGAGATCGTCTGTGAAGGACTTCTCGAGTGCGACCTCGTCGGCAGAGATGCCTGTCTCATCGGTGATGAGTTCGGCGAGCCCGGCCAGGACCTCGTCGTTGCTGAATGCCATGGGATTCTCCTTCTTTTCGGGGTTCACCGACCCGTGCGGGCCGGAATCAGTCTAGATGGGGGGGTCCGCCCGTTCAGGGGAGGACGACGACCTGGGCGCCGAAGACGAGTCCCGCGCCGAAGCCGATTTGCAGAGCCAATCCTCCGCTGACTTCGGGATGTTCCCGCAGCAGCCGATGCGTGGCGAGGGGAATGGATGCCGCTGAAGTGTTCCCCGTCGTCTCTATGTCGCGCGCGATCACGACGCTCTCCGGAAGCTTCAGTTGCTTGGCGAACTGGTCGATGATGCGCATGTTCGCCTGGTGAGGAATGAACGCGGCGAGGTCGGATGCCTCGATCCCGGCTGCCTCGAGGGCCTGATGCGCGACCTTGGCCATCTCCCAGACGGCCCAGCGGAAGACCGTCGGCCCCTCCTGCCTCATGGTGGGCCAGGGAGCAAGACCGTCACGGAACTCGACGAGCGTGTGATTCATGCCCACGACGTCGGCCTTCGATCCATCGGATCCCCACACCGTCCGCCCGATACCGGGAAAATCGCTGGGCCCGATGACGGCGGCGCCGGCGCCATCGCCGAGGAGGAAGGAGATGGAGCGATCGGTGGGATCGACGATGTCGCTGAGCTTCTCAGCCCCGATGACGAGCGCGTAACTCGCAGCGCCGGCGCGGATGAGCGCATCCGCCTGGGCAACGCCGTAGGCGAATCCGGCGCACGCGGCGTTCACGTCGTACGCGGCGGCGGGATTGGCGCCCACTCGATCGGCGACGATCGCCGAGACCGACGGCGTCTGTCGCGGATTGGTGATCGTCGTGACGATGACGAGGTCGATCTGCGCAGGGTCGATGCCGGCGGCGGCGATCGCTTCCGCGCCGGCCCTCGATGCCAGGTCGACGGCCGTTGTCTGGGCGTTCGCACGCGCGCGCGTGACGATGCCCGTGCGCTGCCGGATCCATTCGTCGCTGGAGTCGATCGCCGCGATCAGATCGTCGTTGGGGACGAGGTTCTCGCCCCGTGCCGCGCCGTAGGCGAGGATCCGGGTGTGTGCCGGTCCGGTGGGCTGGATGAGCGTGCGGGTCATGCGTCGGCTCCTGTCAGCAAGGCGGCGGCGGCCGCAAGATCGTCCGGCGTCTTCACTGCGACGGTCGGGACGCCGCGCAGCGCCCGCTTGGCGAGGCCGACGAGCGTGCCCGCCGGGGCCAGTTCAATGATGCCGGTGACGCCGTGATCGGCGAAGGACGACATGCACCGGTCCCATCGCACCGGCGTGGCCACCTGGGCGACCACCAGGTCGAGCGCTGCGCGACCCTCGGAAACGGTCGAGCCGTCGTGGTTGGTCCAGAGCGTGAGGCGAGGATCGGCGACCGCGATGTCATCGGCCGCGGCACGGAGGGCGTCGACCGCGGATGCCATGAAGCGTGTGTGGAATGCTCCGGCCACCTGCAGAGGGACGATTCGCGTGGACTGAGGAGCGTCGGCCCGCAAGGCCTCGAGCGCGGTCAGGGCGCCGGCAGCGACGATCTGGCCGCCTCCGTTGTAGTTGGCCGGCGTGAGATCGAGTTGAGCGAGCCGGCCGAGGACGGCTTCCTCGTCGCCGCCGAGAACGGCACTCATGCCGGTCTGCTCCGCCGCTGCGGCCACAGCCATTGCGCGCCCGCGGAGACCGACGAGGGACATTCCGTCGCTTTCTGAAAGGACGCCGGCCGCGACGAGCGCGGCGATCTCCCCGACAGAGTGCCCGGCGACACCGCCGGGCTCGTCGCCCGCCGCGGTGAGAGCGGCGAAAGAGACGAGCGAGGCGGCGACGATAAGGGGCTGCGCGACGCGGGTGTCGCGGATGCGGTCGGCATCCCACACGGTCCCCGCCGCGATGAGGTCGACCTGCGCGTCGTCGGAATAGCGCAGCAGAGCGTCACGTACTCCGGGCACATCGAGCCACGGCAAAAGAAACCCGGGAGTCTGTGAACCCTGTCCGGGGAAGACGGTGATGATCACTTCCCTATCCTCCCAACATCCTCCCGGTGCCCGCTGGCGATCATGTCACAAGAATGCCGCCCAGCCTTGTGTGTGTCATACATGGGGATTCCGGTGCGCGCGTCTCACGCGCGACGTGGACCCGGCGCACGGCGGCGCGTGGCGTCAGTTCCGATCGAGCCGATGATGAGTGCTGTCTGCAGTATCAGCGCTTCACGGGGTCCGGTGGCATCCCAGCCGATGACCTCCGACACTCGCTTCAGGCGATAGCGGACGGTGTTTGGATGCACGAAGAGATCCCTCGCTGTGGCCTCGAGCGAACGGCCGTTGTCCAGATAGCTCCACAGTGTCGTCACGAGGTCGGGCGAATGCGCTTGCAGGGGACGGTAGATGCGTTCCACCAGCGTCGCCTTCGCCATGACGTCGCCAGCCAATGCGCGCTCCGGCAGCAGGTCGTCCGCTTCCACCGGTCGTGGTGCGTTGCGCCACGCTGTGGCAACCGCAAAGCCGGCCAATGCGGCATGCGCACTCCGCCCGGCATCCACCAGTGCCGGAACGGGAGGTCCCAGAACGAGGTGCCCCCCTCCGAACGCGGGCTCGAGTCGGCGGGCGATCTCGGGGAACGGAAGTACGGCCCGGGCATCGTCGCGCGCCGACAGCTCGGCCCGACCGATCACAAGGACCAGCCGTGAGCTCTGGACGCCGATCAGGACGTCCACCCCGAATCTGCGCGTCATGCGCCTCAGCTGATCCACGTCGAGCTGAGGGGGAGTCGTACCCACGAGCACCGCGACCTCGCCGTGACCGTGCCAGCCGAGAGCGGCGATGCGGCTGGGAAGCTCATCGTCGGCTTCGCCGGTAAGGATCGAATCGACCACGAGCGCTTCGAGGCGTGCATCCCACAGACCCCGTGCCTCGGCCGCCCGCGCATAGATGTCCGCGGATGCGAAGGCCACCTCGCGCGAGAACAGCAGGATGCTCTCACGCAGGTCCTCTGCGCGTCCCGCGACCCTCTCCTCGGTGACGGCGACCGTCACACGAAGAAGCTGCAGGGTCTGGGTGAGACTGACACTGCGCAGCAACTCTCGAGGAGCGGCGGCGAAGATGTCTGCGGCGATCCACGGCGTCGAGCCGGGGTCTTCGTACCATTGGATGAAGGACGCGATGCCCGCCTGCGCGACGAGTCCCACCGCGGATCTTCTCGCCGGCGGCATGTCTGCGTACCACGGCAGTGAATCCTCGAGGCGCTGGATGGTCGCGGTGGCCAGATCGCCGGAGATACGCCGGAGCCATACGAGTGTCTCCGCCTTCTCCTCAGCGGTGGGGCGGGCGGTCATGGGAAGGGGGTCAGCTTTCGCCGCCAGCGCTTCCACTCGTGCCTGCTGTGACGTCGTGCAGGTGGTATTTCTCGATCGCCTGTGCCGAGAGCTTTCGGTCGACGAGTCCTTCGTCGGCAAGGGCCTGAAGGGTCCTGACGACGACGGACGGTCCATCGATCTTGAAGAATCGGCGAGCAGCCGCGCGCGTATCGGAGAAGCCGAACCCGTCCGCGCCCAGCGTCGCGAACCGCCGCGGAACCCATGGCCGGATCTGATCCTGCACCGCGTGCATGTAGTCGCTCACGGCGATGATCGGGCCGTCCGTTTCCTGCAGCTTCTGGGTGACGTACGCGGTGTGCGGCTCTTCGAGCGGATTGAGGAAGTTGTGCTCGTCTGCGCGCAGGCCGTCGCGGCGCAACTCTGTCCAGCTCGTCACCGACCAGACATCGGCCGTGACACCCCAATCGTCCCTCAGCAGCTTCTGAGCCTCGAGCGCCCACGGTACGCCCACGCCGGAGGCGAGCAGCTGAGCACGGTGGCCCTCACCCTCGCCGACGGCGACGCGGTGCAGGCCGCGGACGATTCCTTCTGCATCCACGTCCTCCGGCTCGGCCGGCTGCACGATTGGCTCGTTGTACACGGTGATGTAATACATGACGTTCGGGGCGGGGTGGTTGCCGCCGTACATCCGCTCGATCCCGGCGCGCACGATGTGAGCGATCTCATATCCGTATGCGGGGTCGTAAGAGACCGTGGCGGGGTTGGTGGATGCCAGCAGGTGCGAGTGCCCGTCGGCGTGCTGCAGACCCTCGCCGGTGAGGGTCGTGCGCCCCGCCGTCGCGCCCATGATGAAGCCGCGCGCCATCTGGTCGCCGGCGGCCCACTGGGCGTCGCCCGTACGTTGGAAGCCGAACATCGAGTAGAAGATGTACACCGGTATCAGGGGTTCACCGTGCGTCGCGTACGCGGTTCCGATGCTGGTGAACGCCGCGACGGCGCCTGCCTCGTTGATCCCCACGTGGATCATCTGGCCTTGCGGACTCTCCTTGTAGGCGAGGAGCAGTTCTCGGTCGACCGACGTGTAGTTCTGCCCATTCGGGTTGTAGATCTTCGCGGTCGGGAAGAAGGCGTCGAGCCCGAACGTGCGCGCCTCATCAGGAATGATCGGAACGATCCGGTGACCGAAGTCCTTCGCCCGCAGCAGGTCCTTGAGCAGCCGCACGAACGCCATCGTTGTGGCGACTTCTTGCGTGCCCGAGCCCTTCTTCGGCAGCGCGTACGCGGTGTCGTCGGGCAGGGTGATCGGCACGTGATGAGTGCGGCGCTCGGGCAGGAACCCACCCAGATCACGCCGCTTCTCGACCATGTAGCGGATCGTCTCGTCCTCCATTCCCGGGTGGAAATACGGAGGGGCGTAGGGGTTCTCCTCGAGCTGCGCGTCGGTGATCGGGATGCGCATCGAGTCGCGGAACTGTTTGAGGTCCTCGAGGCTCATCTTCTTCATCTGATGGGTGGCATTGCGCCCCTCGAAGTGGTGGCCGAGTCCGTAGCCCTTGATCGTCTTCGCGAGGATGACGGTCGGCTGCCCTTTGTGCTCCGTGGCGGCCTTGTAGGCGGCATAGAGCTTCCGGTAGTCCAGTCCACCGCGGCGGAGCTTGCCCCAGATGTCTTGGTCCGACCAACCCGACACCATCGCTGCGGTTCGCTCGTCGCGTCCGAAGAAGTGGTCCCGGATGAACTTTCCGTCTTCCGCTCGATACGTCTGGAAGTCGCCGTCCGGAGTCGTGTTCATGAGGCGGACCAACGCGCCATCGTGATCGTCCTGCAGCAGTTCGTCCCAGCCACGCCCCCAGACGACTTTGATGACGTTCCAGCCGGCGCCGCGGAAGAAGCTCTCCAGCTCCTGGATGATCT